>OLKZ01000023.1_pt1 | contig 226762 bp, 203 predicted proteins | sample 1604431 | NCBI WGS metagenome assembly OLKZ01 (sample SAMEA104055714, study PRJEB20765) | soil metagenome | isolation source: soil
GGTGGTGGCGGTGGAATTTGCAGAATGGCCATTGAAGGCGGTGGTGGTGGTGGCGGTGGAATTTGCAGAATGGCCATTGAAGGCGGTGGTGGTGGTGGCGGTGGAACTTGTTTGCAATTGGTTTTTTGGGCAAAAAGGTTCAAAGAAAATAAGCCCAGGCTCAGCAGCAGGATGATCTTTTTCATAATGAATGTTTTCATTTAGATACAGTAAAATGAAAAATCCATAAAATAAAGGATCGTTGACATAAAAAAGCTCCCTGCTTACAGGCAGGGAGCGGGTGCTAATATTCTTATTACCTAATCTTTTTTAGCTGCGGTGGCACTTGCTGCAGCGGGGATATTTTGAACATCAGGAACAACAGGAGTAGTTTTAGAAATTTCAACCGGCGTTGTTGCCGCAGCCTGTATTTTTGTAACGGAAGCAGTCTTTGCAACTGTTGGTTTTGTAACAGCCTGGGAAGCTTTTATGTTTTCAGCTTTCTGTGCCTGTTCTGCTGTCAGGTTGCCTTTCGCAGCAATGGCCTTAGCCTGGTATACACTGGCTGAAGCAGGTACAACATTTGCCGCTTCGGTAGATTTTGAAATAGCTTCACTGGATTGTGCAAACAACTGACCTGAACCCAGGCATACAATGGAGAGTATAACAATTTTTTTCATCGTTTGTGTTTTGATTTGAACCACTAATATACAAAGTTTATTTTAAAAAAAAGCCCCCGATAAATCGGGGGACTGAGCAGTTGGTTTTGGGTAAACAACTTATTGCTAAATGAGCTTTTGAACGATTGTTTGTCAAATTATTCGAAATATATCTGAAATACATTCCTTGTCCAAAAACACTTTCAATAAAACAAGATGATCGGGATCGCCAGTTGTTGAACAACCCCTTATGCTGCATAGACAACAGGCATTTTGGAAATGCTGCGTGGGGACACATTATTTTAATTATTATTTGTTTCCGCCTTTGTTTGAATCGATAGTACCAAAATAAAAGGTTAAACATATTTGCCCAACGGAGATTACAGTCATCCAATAGCCTGTTAATTAGTAAATTGCATTAATTATATATACATGTGGAGCATTTGTAAAAAAGAACTTAAGCAATTTTTCAGTAATCTTACCGGATATATTGCCATCATCCTGTTCCTGCTCGTGAACGGCCTTTTTTTATTTGTTCTGAAAGACAGTAATATTTTTGATTTTGGTTATGCCTCATTAGATAAATTTTTTGAACTGGCTCCCTGGGTCCTGGTCTTCCTTATTCCGGCCATTACCATGCGCACATTGAGTGACGAATTTAAGGCAGGTACTTTCGAGATCCTGCAAACCAAACCATTGACCAGGTGGCAGATCGTGTTGGGAAAATATATATCCGTGTTGATCGTATTGCTGTTTGTTATTATCCCCACTTTCGTTTACGTCATCACCATACATGCATTAAGTGCCCAGGGCGGAATTGACAGTGGTGGTATTACCGGCAGTTATATCGGCCTGTTTTTGCTGGCAGCGGTATTTGCGTCTATTGGTGTGTGTTGTAGCGGGTTTACCAATAATGCCGTGGTGGCTTTTTTAATAAGTGCTTTTGCCTGCGTCCTGCTCTATTTTGGTTTCAGTGCCATCAGCAAGCTGTCTGTATTCCAGGGCAGCGCCGATTATTATATAGAAATGCTGGGAATTGATTTTCATTACCGCAGTATCAGCAGGGGCGTACTGGATAGCCGGGATGCGATCTATTTTATCAGTATCATTTTTTTATTCCTCCTGGTCACAGTAAAAAACCTCCATAAAAAATAAATGAGCCTGGTCAATAAAATATGGAAGAGTAAAGGTTGGATCGTGATAACGATCGTAGTGCTTGTTTTGCTCAACTGGCTGGCGTCCATGTATCATACCCGGATAGATTTTACCAACGAGAAAAGATTCACTTTATCAGCACCCACAAAAAAAATATTAAGGAAGCTGGATGACGTGGTAGAGATAGATATTTTTTTAAAAGGAGAATTTCCAAGTGCATTTAAAAAATTAGCGAACAGCACCGGGGAAATTTTAGAAGAGTTCAGGGAAATTGCCGGCAACAAACTGCAATACTATTTTATTTCCCCGGATGACGTACTGGATGGAACAAATGTAAAGTGGGGCGACACGCTTGCGGCACTGGGCCTGAATCCTATCAACCTGAAATCCCAGTTAAAAGCCGGCGAACAACAGCAACTGGTATATCCCATCGCATTGGTGCATTATAAAAACAAAATCCAACCGGTTGACCTCTATGCCGGCAATAAAAACATTATTACAGCACAGGAACTAAATAGTGCGGAAGCAATGATGGAATTCAAGTTTGTCAATGCCATTGACAAACTTTCGCAGGTAAATAAACCGATGATCGCCTATTCGGATGGAAACGGAGAACCTCCTGTGGGCAGCTACCTGACTTATGACCTGGTTGAAAATGTTTTACGTACCGATTACAATCTTTTTAAATTCAATCTGAAGACCCAGCCTGGAATACCCGATACATTCAAATTACTGCTGATCGTTAAACCAACCCAGCCATTCAATGATGAAGAAAAATTAAAGATCGACCAGTTTGTAATGCGGGGTGGAAAGTTATTGATCTTCATGGATAAGCTGAATGCAGAGATGGATAGCCTGCGAATAAAAAATGAAGTAATTGCTTATGACAGGGGGTTGGAATTAAATGATCTGCTATTTAAGTATGGGGCAAGGGTCAATTCTGACCTGGTGATGGATCTGCAATGCGACAGGTTGCCTTTTGACCTAAGTGGCAACGGGCAGTTCGATTTCCTGCATTGGAATTATTTTCCCATGTTTGAAACAAAATCCAATCACATGATCAATAAGAACCTGGGCCTCGTGGCAGGGCAATTCGTAAATTCCATTGACACGGTGGAAGCGGAAGGCATTAAAAAAACAATACTGTTAAGTTCATCTCCCAACGCCAGGACCATTGCCACACCTGCTTTGATCAGTGGGAAAGAAAATGTAAATGCGCCCGAAGATGATAAATATAAAACGCCCAATATCCCTGTTGCCGTACTGCTGGAAGGAAAGTTTCAATCGCTTTTTGCCAATCACTTATCGCAATCCATGAAGGATAGCATAGAAAAATACGGGAGCATATTTCTGTCGCAATGTATATATGATAATAAAGTGATCGTGGTGGCGGATGGCGATATTGTGCTGAATGCTGTAAAAAAAGATGAACCATTGCCAATGGGAATGAACCCTTTTACATACGGCACAACTTACCAGTTCCAGTTTGCGAATAAAGATTTTGTACAAAACTGCCTCGATTATCTTATTAATCCTTCAGGATTGTCTGAGGCAAAAGCAAAAGATTACACTTTGCGTTTATTCGATACAAAAAAACTCAATTCGCAAAGAACCATGTGGCAACTTATTAATATAGCCATCCCGGTTTTACTGCTGTGCATATTTGCTGTCATGTATCAATGGCTAAGGAGACGAAAATACACGAAGTCATACCATGGATAAGACCACTTTGATATATTTTGTTTTCAGCGCAGTAATTATTGTGGCATTGATCTTTGACCTGGGATTATTCAGTAAGAAGAACCAGGTGGTAAGCCTTAAAGCTGCGTTGATACAAACTGTATTTTGGGTTATATTATCACTGGTGTTTTGCGGGTTTATCTGGTTCGAAAATGAAGGAGGTAACGGGCGCACAGATGCGGTCTCCTATATTTCCGCTTATTTACTCGAGTGGTCGCTTTCCATAGATAATATTTTTGTGTTCATCATCATTTTTTCTTTTTTTAAAGTAAAAGAAAATAATTATTCCCGTGTGTTGTTACTCGGTATTTTAATGGCGGTTATTTTCAGGATAATATTTATTGCAGTGGGTACCACATTGGTGGCGAGGTTTTACTGGATCATGTACATCTTTGGAGCCTTCCTTGTTTTTACCGGGATAAAATTGTTTATGCAAAGTAAAGAAGCAGAATTCGATCCACAGGAAAACTGGGCCTTCCGTTTTATGCAAAAATTCATGCGCACTACTGCAGATGAACCCGATGGAAGGTTTATCATTGTAAAAAAAAAGAAAGCATATTTCACTAAACTGGCGATGGTAGTGGTTATGCTGGGATTGATCGATATCGTATTTGCAGTGGATTCTATCCCGGCGGTCTTTTCCATCATTCCCGATCCCGGAAAAAAATTATTGATCTATTCTTCCAATATTTTTGCCGTACTGGGTTTACGGAGTTTGTTTTTTTTGCTCCAGGGCGCAGCCGCTAAATTTGATTACCTGCAGCAGGGGATCGCTGTGGTGTTATTATTTATAGGAGTAAAAATGTTGGTAACAGAATGGGTGCATATCCCGGTTTGGGTTTCATTGCTGATGATCATCCTTTGCATAACGGCATCTATTTTTTATTCGGTATATCACAAACGTGAAGGGATACCCGATGATACCGGGGTAAGCAAAGAATGGAAACCAGGGGAGCAGGAATTTTCGGACCTGCCATAAATGTTTATGTTGAATGTTGAATTTTAAATGTTGAATTGTTAGCAATTAATTTAAAATGTAGCATTTAAAATTCAACATTCAACATTTAACATTCAACATGATTCATATTGCGTTGTCAATTTTTAAAATAATATTTTGAATTATACCATTTCTCAAATAGCGTCAATAATCAAAGCAAAACCCCTGCAACAAACTGCTGATACAGGGATCGCGCATATCTTACTCGATAGCAGAAAACTATTATTTCCTGCAACTTCCCTGTTTTTTGCATTGAACGGGCCAAGAAGGAAAGGGATCTCATTTATCCCCGAATTATATAATAAAGGCGTGCGCAATTTTGTAGTGGAAGAAAACCTGTCGGAAAATGAGATCCTACAATTTCCTGCCGCAACTTTTTTGCAAGTGCCGGATACATTGCAGGCATTGCATGTACTCGCCGCATTTCACCGTCAGCAATTTAAAATACCGGTCATTGGCATTACCGGCAGCAATGGTAAAACGATCGTGAAGGAATGGCTGTTTCAATTATTGCAAAACGATTTTAATATCGTGCGCAGCCCAAAAAGCTATAATTCGCAGGTGGGGGTACCCCTGAGTGTTTGGCAAATGAACAGCGAACAGGATTTGGGGATTTTTGAGGCCGGCATATCCCAGCCCGATGAAATGCAAAGGCTCGAAAAGATCATTGCACCCACGATCGGCGTATTTACTGCGATCGGGGAAGCACATGCAGAGGGCTTTTTAAATATCCGGCAGAAGATCAATGAAAAACTGAAATTGTTTGTAAACAGCGAAGTACTCATTTACAGCGCCGATGACCCGGATATCAATGATGCCGTAAATACTTTTAAAAATAATGTGAGGGCCGGGGATCATTTTCAACTCTTTTCCTGGGGCAGAAAAGAAGATGCAACGGTACAAATAATTTCGGTAGAAAGAAATACTTCCCAAACTAAAATAACCATACACTACAAACTGCAAACTATAAAGTTTTGTATCCCTTTTACGGACGAAGCTTCCATTGAAAATGCAATTACCTGCTGTTGTGTTTTATTGTACCTGGGAAAAACTCCCGCGATAATTGAAGAAAGGATGATGCAGTTGCGCCCGGTAGAAATGCGCCTGGAACTAAAGCAGGGCATCAATAATTGCTCAGTGATCAATGACAGTTACAGCGCCGATATCAATTCACTGACGATTGCCCTCGATTTTTTACAACAACAACAGCAACACCATAAACGTACGCTGATACTCAGTGATATCCTGCAATCAGGAAAGAGCAATACCGAATTATATGCCGATGTGGCTGTGATTTTGCAACAAAAAAATATCAATCGCTTTATAGGCATCGGGCCCGGGATCACCAGCCAGCGTGATGCCTTCTCCGCCATCCCGGAAACCGTTTTCTTTTCTTCCACGGCTGAATTCAAGGAAAGGTTTCATGCACAGCATTTTCATAATGAGACCATTTTACTGAAAGGTGCAAGATTGTTCGAGTTTGAACAGATAAGTCATTTACTGGAACAGAAAGTACACCAGACCGTGTTGGAAATTGACCTCAATGCTATCACGCATAACCTGAAGGCATACCAGCAGGAACTGAATCCCGGGGTGCAATTAATGGCCATGGTAAAAGCATTCAGTTATGGAAGCGGAGGTTTTGAAATTGCCAATTTATTACAGTTTCATAAAGTAGATTACCTGGCCGTGGCTTATGCCGATGAGGGCGTGGAGTTGCGCAAGGCCGGCATCACTTTACCCATCATGGTGATGAATGCAGCCGAAACCAGTTTTGACGTGATCGTGCAATACCAGTTGGAGCCTGAACTATTTTCATTTGGAATTTTACAGGGCTTTGAAAATTATTTAAAAGGAGCCGCCATGACCAACTACCCTGTGCACATCAAGCTGGATACAGGAATGCACCGCCTGGGCTTTGAACAAAATGATATGGAAGAATTGTGCCGCAAACTCCGGGCAACCACAGCCTTTAAAATACAAACAGTATTCTCTCACCTTGCTGCCAGTGATGCTCCCACACATGATGATTTTACCGCTCACCAGGCCGCTGCGTTTATGCTAAGCTGTGAGCAATTGCAAAAAGCAATGGGTTATCCTTTTCTCCGGCACCTGGCCAATACATCAGCCATACACCGCCACAAGAACCTGCAGTTGGATATGGTGCGCCTTGGTATTGGCTTGTATGGGGTTGACAGCAACCCGGCCATGCAGCAACAATTGAAAAATGTAACCACTTTAAAGACCACCATCTCCCAAATAAAAAAAGTAAAGGCAGGAGAAAGCATCGGGTATAGCCGTAAAGGGATAGCCACAAAAGATTCGGTGATAGCAACAGTACGAATCGGTTACGCCGACGGGTACCCGCGGTTGCTAAGTAACGGCATGGGCAAAATGTGGCTGAAGAATAAACTGGTGCCGGTAATCGGTAATGTTTGCATGGATATGACCATGCTGGATATCACCGATATGGAAGCCGGTGAAGGTGATGAAGTGATCGTTTTTGGAGAACAATTACCCGTAAGCGAACTGGCCACCTGGGCACAAACCATTCCCTACGAAATATTAACGGGAATTTCGCAAAGGGTGAAAAGAGTGTATTACGAGGAATAGTTTAATAGTTCATAGTCGATAGTCGGTAGTTCATAGTCGGGGTATGCCAACTCAAAGTTCTCAGCGAATCTAATAACTCCCGACTCCCGACTCAGAACTAGTTCATAGTCGATAGTCGGTAGTTCATAGTTGCGGTATGATGACTCAAGGTTCTCATCGAATCTGACAACTCCGACTCCTGACTCCCGACTGCAGACTCAGAACTAAAAAGCCCCATCTTCCTTATCTTTGCCGCTCAATATGAAAGCAAGACACGTAACATTCATCATCTTATTAATTGTAATTGCAGACCAGTGTTTGAAGATCTGGATCAAAACACATTACCACCTCGATGAACACCACCAGGTTATCGGCAGCGGGTTTCAACTTTATTTTGTGGAAAACCCCGGTATGGCTTATGGCTGGAAATTTGGGGGAAACCTGGGTAAACTTGCCCTCACTGTTTTCCGGATGGCTGCGGTCATTTTTGGAACCTGGTACCTGGGCAGGATCATCAAACAAAAATATCACCGGGGGTTTATCATTTGTGCTGGATTGGTCTATGCCGGGGCATTGGGTAACCTTATTGACAGTTGTTTTTATGGAATGATATTCGATAAGGGGCTGGACCCTCTTACAAATAGTTATAATGTATTGGCAAATGACGCAAACCCTTACCTGGCAAAGTTTTCGCAGCATGGGTATGGTTCTTTTTTGCATGGTAATGTGGTGGATATGTTGTATTTCCCCGTCATAAAAGGGCATTTCCCGCAATGGTTCCCTTTTTGGGGCGGGGAGGACTTTGAATTCTTCCGGCCTATCTTTAACCTGGCCGATGCCTCCATTTCTTCAGGCGTTATCAGTATTTTAGTATTCCAAAGGCGGTTTTTCAAGCAGCGAAAGGCTAAGGAAACTCATCATACAGTGGAAACTGAAGCTTTAGTGAATGATGAATCACAGGTTTCATAAAAAACTTATCTTTAGCGTATAAAATAATACCGGGTCATGAAAATTTTGAAACAGTTAGTTATCATTCTGATTACGCTTCTTGCTTTTGGAGCCTGTCAGAAAGATCTGAACTTTGCTGATGGTGTTTCTATCGGAACTTTAAAAAGCGACGTTACCGGGGATTGTCTTCCTATAACTGTAAACGGTATTTTTCTAGTGGACAGCGTATTAACCGATGCAAATTATGTGGATGTGGAAATAAATGCGGCCTTTGGAGGCACATTTGAAGTAAAATCTGATACCATCGCCGGCTTTTCATTCAGCAGAACCGGGAATGTGGGTACAGGGATCAATACAGTAAGGTTATATCCCAGCGGTAAACCTGATTCAGCCGGCCTTAAAACATTTACGATACAATATGATTCTACCTTTTGCACATTCACTATAAATGTGATTGCATCCACTGCCGGGGGAGCTGTGTATTCTTTGGGAGGCGCTCCGGGTAACTGTTCAGGATTTAATGTATTTGGGGCTTACATTGCAGGAACTGCCTTAAATTCCGATGATAGCATTACTTTTCTTGTGAATGTATCTAGTACAACACTTCCTGGCACATATAATATAACGACTGGATCACCTGTTAATGGAATGACTTTTTCCGGAACTGGCGTTTTTATCAATTCCGGTATTCAAACAGTTACTCTAAAAGGAAGCGGTACCCCCTTAGCCGCTGGTACTAATATTAGTTTTTCACCAACTGGTGGAGGAACAACCTGTGCATTTACTATTACCGTTTTACCTGCGGGTACTAGTAGTGCCGCATTCACTTTTAACGGGGGACCTGCCCCCGGAACCTGTTCTGGTGCAGCATTGCATGGATCTTATATAGCAGGTACGATGCTTACAGCTTCCAACAATGTTGACTTATTTGTTAATGTTACAGCCCCGGGAACTTATTTTATTACTACAGGCCCAGGTTCCGTTAATGGAATGATATTCAGTAAAACCGGAACTTTTAGTGGCACCGGATCGCAGATGGTAACACTAACGGGTACCGGTACCCCGGCAAATACCATTGCTGCTAATTTTACAGTGACAGGTAGCACTAGTAGCTGTATTTTTTCTATCACCACAACCAGTGGCACTTCTACCAATTCAGATTATATCCCGGAAACACTTAATAATAATTGGACCGATAGCCTGGACGGAGGAACAGTATCTGATACTACTTATACCTATGTGACACCGAATACAAGTGTAAGAAGTGGTCAGACTTACAGGGACTTCCTCTCTATGGCCAATTTCACTGCTGTTGATTCAACTTTACACCGTAAGACTGTGGGTAAATATTATGAATACATTTATGATAATTACCAAGGTATGTATGATTTTCCTATAAATGCAGAAGTATTACTGCTGGATTCTACAGTGGCATTGAATGGCACCTGGACAATAGCCCTTCCCCCAAATGCAAGAGGCGGTGTACCGGTAAATATTAAAATTGACGCACAGATCATTGCTAAGGGAGCTACGGTCACGGTTGCTAACAATGTTTACAACAATGTTATAAAGGTGAAATTCACTTATTCGATGGATCCTGGCACAGGTTTCACAGCTTATAAAGAAGAAGAATTCTGGTATGCAAGAGGATTGGGTTTATTATATGATAAGAAAAATGATTTGCCGGTAACTACTACTGTAACCCGTTTAACCAAAAGGATACAGGTATTTTAAGCAATAGGTTTACAGGCGCAAATTATATGTTAATTTATTACTGGTTTTAATGAGCAAATAATCTTTTGGTGAAATTTTCGTTGTAAGCAGAGTGATAAAAAGAATGGTTTTAAATTTATAGCTTTATTAATTTTATTTATGAACAAATTAATGAAAAGATCAGGTCTGATGGCAGGGATCGGAGTTTTAGTTTTTTTTATTTCCTGTACAAAAGAGTTCAGTCTCGAAAATGGCGGCAATGTAACCAGCAACCTTATTGTTGGCACAGATTGCCGCATCAGCAAGATCGATTACCAGGACAGTTCATCAGGTTTCCCATTGGGTTCCATTGCTGCAACCATCAATGCAAATGATACCGTAACCGATATCACTCTGTTCGACAGCCTCTCCAATACTATTGCTATTAATTCCATGCCTCAATACGGCGCGGATACGATTTATATTGACTCTGATGAATATTTTCTTGTAGATGCTGTAACAAAAAACATCATCCACTTGCACGGCATATTAACCAGTACCTTCCCTACCATACCATTTGAGGCCGATTATATTTATGACGGCAATGGTAACCTTATTCAAAAAGTGTATAGCATTCCGGGTACCTCACCAGCTGTGCAGGTGGATTATACCTATACGGCTGGCAACCTTACCCACATGACCTTTACAGACGAGACCATTGGCCAGCTGATCTCCGATGCTGATATTGATTACTACAGCAATATTACTCCAAGAAACTACCTGAACCTGATGCCCGATGAAGGCCTGAGCGGGGATTTTAATCACTTTGCCCCCTATACGCAGTTCTTCAATTTTGGAAAAAAACCTGTAAATGCCATAAAGAAAATGACCGTACGGGATTATTCCGGCGGCGTTGTCGCAGACTCCACCGTGTCTACATTCACCACTTATAGCATGAGCCTCGATAATTATGTACAAAGTGTATATATGCTGGGCGATGACCAGGAGAGTATTCCTGCTGCGGAAGGGAAATTGGTTTTTTCGTATAAGTGTAAGTAAGATAAATGTAAAATGCAGAATAATAAATGTAAAATGTAAAAGTTTAGCAGCGTTAGATCTTGTAGTTTTTTATATTGTTGAACTCTAAAACTTTTACATTTTACATTTAATATTTTACATTTCAGTCAATCTTCCCCACCATATTCGCCGGTACCACCCACTCATCAAATTGCTCAGGCGTAACATATCCTAGTTTTACTGCCATGTCTTTTAAGGTAGTTCCTTCCTTATGCGCTTTCTGGGCGATCTCTGCCGCCTTATAATAACCGATCTTTGTGTTGAGCGCAGTAACCAGCATTAAAGAATTATCCACGTGTTTTTTGATATTGGCTTCTATCGGTTCCAATCCAATTGCACATTTATCATTGAAGCTTACACAACCATCCCCGATCAGTCTTGCACTGTGCAGAAAATTATAGATCATCACCGGTTTAAAAACATTCAATTCAAAATGGCCGTTGCTGCCGCCAATGCCAATGGTCACATCATTGCCCATTACCTGTGCGACGATCATCGTCAGCGCTTCACATTGCGTGGGGTTTACTTTCCCCGGCATGATGGAAGAACCAGGTTCATTATCGGGAATAAATATTTCACCGATACCACTCCTGGGGCCGGAGGATAACATCCTGATATCATTTGCGATCTTCATCAAACTCACTGCCACGGTTTTTAAAGCACCGTGCGTTTCTACTATCGCATCATGTGCCGCCAGCGCTTCAAATTTATTTTCCGCGGTAATAAACGGTAAACCGGTTAAAGTGGCGATATGCTTTGCCACATTTTCGGAATAATTTTCAGGCGTGTTGATCCCCGTGCCCACTGCGGTTCCACCCAATGCCAGTTCACTTAAATGCGCCAGGGTATTTTTAATGGCTTTTAAGCCATGATTTAACTGTGAAGCATACCCGCTGAATTCCTGCCCAACAGTCAAAGGCGTGGCGTCCATAAAATGTGTTCTCCCTATCTTCACCACATGCATAAACGCTTTGCTCTTTGCTGCAAGTGTATCCCGCAGTTTTTCAATTCCGGGGATCGTTATCTCCATTAAAATTTTATACGCCGCAATGTGCATCGCAGTAGGGAAAGTATCGTTGCTGCTTTGTGATTTGTTTACGTCATCATTGGGGTGCAGGAATTTTTCTTTATCAGCCAGGTTCCCGCCATTCAATACATGCCCGCGGTAGGCCACCACTTCATTCACATTCATATTACTTTGTGTGCCGCTACCGGTTTGCCAAATCACTAATGGAAAATAATCATCCAGTTTTCCTTCCATGATCTCATCACACACTTTACCGATCAGGTCAGATTTTTCTTTGCTTAAGATCCCGGCATCCAGGTTAGTCAATGCAGCGGCTTTTTTTAAATAAGCAAATGCCCGGATGATTTCTTTGGGCATCTTATTAATGTCCTGTGCAATTTTAAAATTGTCAATGCTGCGCTGGGTTTGCGCGCCGTAATAGGCATCTACCGGCACTTTCACTTCACCCATGGTATCTTTTTCTATCCTGTATTCCATAAATTTTGCTTTAAATTATTGTACAAAATTAAAACAAAAGAGCCACTAAAGTGAATTGAGTGCATTCCACATTGTTGCTGGCTGGTGGGACACCAGCCAGGGCGACCGCCGTGGTCGGTGTCCTCACCGACCACCTCCCCAATCGCGAATTTGAAATGCATCCCTGTTCAATTGGTTTAATGCTGTATCGGTAGTATATTTAGTTTCATTTTTTAAAGCAGATACCATGCGGCTACCGGTCATATTACTTGCTTTTGCATTTCCGTTCAGCCTCTGTGCGCAGACTTATCAACCCAACTGGGAGAGCTTAGACAGCAGGCCCGTACCACAGTGGTTCAAAGATTCCAAATTCGGGATATTCATTCACTGGGGCGTGTATTCGGTACCGGGATGGTGCCCCAAAGGTAATTATGCAGAGTGGTACCAGTATGGACTGCAAACGAATGATAGTGCACGTATGAAATTTCATAAGGAAAAATTCGGGAACCGTACATATTATGACCTGGCAAATGATTTTAAAGCCGAATTGTTTAATCCTGATGAATGGGCCAACATATTTGAAAAATCCGGCGCAAAATATATTGTACTTACTTCCAAACATCATGATGGATTTACCTTATGGCCCAATGCCACAGCTAACAAAACATGGGGCTTTCCGTGGAATGCAATGGATATAGGCCCTAAAAGAGACCTGCTCGGTGACCTGTTCAAAGCTGTTCGTAAAACATCCGTTCATGCGGGTATGTATTATTCCCTGTTTGAGTGGTTCAACCCATTATGGAAGTCGGATAAAAGTAAATATGCGATGCAGCACGCCTGGCCGCAGATGAAAGAACTCATCATTACTTATCAGCCCGATGTATTTTGGACAGATGGCGATTGGGAAGCGAGTGAAAATATCTGGAAGAGCAAAGAATTCCTGGCATGGATGTATAATGAAAGCCCGGTAAAAGATAAAGTGGTTACATACGACCGTTGGGGCAGTGAAGTGCGGTTTAAACACGGCGCCGTGTTTACACCTGAATATCAATCCGACCTTGATTTTGAAGATCATTACTGGGAAGAGAGCCGTGGCATGGGTTTCAGCTATGGTTATAACAGGGAAGAAGATGCATGGGATTATAATTCCACGCAATCATTGGTGTTGCAGTTGATCGATAAAGTGAGCCGCGGTGGAAATTTCTTATTGGATATCGGCCCTGATGAACATGGCAAAATTCCACCAATAATGGAGGAGCGCCTGTTGCAGATGGGAGAATGGCTGAAAATAAATGGCGAAGCAATTTATAATACGGTTAAATGGAAAGTCCCTTCGCAGTGGAGTGAGGGACGAACAGATTATAAGCCCACCAGCAGCAATGGTGACCTTTTATTAAAACTCACTGTTGATCCGGATCCCGGTTACGCGGTCAAAGAAGTTTTTTATACATACAATGCCAATACGAATTCTTTGTATGCCATATTTCCAAGGTATCCTGATAATAAAAAAATTGTATTAAAAAATATACAATTGCCGGGTGCAACTAATATTCGTTTTTTATCAACCAATGAAAAACTATTGTGGAGTCAACAGGGAGAAAATATTATTATTGACCTTCCCGGGTACGATCCCAATAAAATAAAAGCACCCTATGCGTATGTGGTGAAGATCGATGGCTATGGAAATTTTATGTTTAAGCCGAAAATAAAACTAACGTATGAAGAAGGCTCATTGGTACCCACAATAAGTATGACTGCTTCTCCGGGGATAAATGTTTTTTATACCACCGATGGTTCAATACCCACCAACAAATCTCTGCAATACAAGCTTCCATTTATTTTGGATAAAACTGCAATGATCAGGGCAGTTGCTTACCAGGACCGTTCATCGGGAGCTTTTCTACCGGCTGTTGAAAGTGCCATCGTTAGCACCGAAGCGATAAAATATGAATGGATGAATGCAAAGAATTTCCGGGGATTCAAACCAGGAATTGCATATAAGTATTATGAACCAAAGGGGAAGATTGATATGGATGCACTGAAAGCAGATCCCGTTACTTCGGGTACAACAGACCTGATCACCCTTGGAAAGAAACAGAGGCCTGATAAGTTTGCATTTGAATTTTCCGGGATCATTAAAATAGATAAAGATGCTGTGTATAATTTTTTCACTGCATCAGATGACGGCAGCAAATTATTCATAGATGATATTGAAGTAGTGGATAATGATGGGGACCATGGAACGGTGGAAAAAAGCGGGAGGGCTGCATTGAAAAAAGGCTTCCATAAAATTAAAGTATTGTATTTCGACAGTGGCGGTGATAATGAACTGAAAGTATTTTTACAGCCCGAGGACGGAACAAAAGAAGAAATACGGGCAGACCATCTATTTCATTAATACCATCACATGAGGAAAATAATTTGGTTATGGGGAATTCTTTTTTGCACATACGGCAATTCCATTGCGCAGGATGGAAAAAATGTACCCATGCCTTCGAAGGCACAACTGCAGTGGCACGAAATGGAGTTTTATCTCTTTATGCATTTTGGTCCCAATACGTTTACTGATAAGGAATGGGGTGAAGGAACCGAACACGAGGAAATATTTGATCCCCAAAATCTGGATTGTAACCAATGGTGCCGCATTGCAAAAGCTGCCGGTGCAAAGGGGATCATCATCACTGCCAAACATCATGACGGTTTTTGTTTATGGCCCAGTAAATTTTCCAAACACACGGTAAGAGAAAGCAAGTGGAAGAACGGCAAGGGTGATGTGCTGAAAGAATTATCACAGGCCTGTAAAAGATACGGGTTAAAATTTGGCGTTTACCTTTCACCGTGGGACAGGAACCACCCCGATTATGGCACGGATAAATACAATGATGTATTTGTAAATATGATGAAGGAGATATTTACTAATTATGGGCCCATCTGGGAACTATGGTGGGATGGCGCTAATGGCGAAGGGCCGAATGGAAAGAAGCAGGTGTATGACTGGCACCGCTTTGAAAAAACGGTTCGTGATCTTTCTCCCAATACGCTTGTGTTCAGTGATATTGGCCCGGATATACGCTGGTGCGGAAATGAAGATGGCATTGCCGGGGCCACAAATTGGAATACCCTGGATACTGCAGGATTCAAAAGGGGCGCAGGCGGGCCGCCACAGGATACTTTGAACACGGGAAATGAACACGGAAAAAACTGGATACCGGCCGAATGTGACGTGAGCATCAGGCCGGGATGGTTTTATCATAAGGCAGAAGATGATAAGGTAAAATCACCGGAACAATTGTTTGAATTATATTTAAAAAGCGTGGGACGTGGCGCAAATTTATTATTGAACGTGCCGCCGGACAGGAGGGGATTGATCAATGAAAATGATTCGGCTGCATTGGTGGAGTTTAACAGGTTGTGTATAAAAAGCTTTTCAAATAATTTATTTAAGCATTCATCCACTTATCATTTATTCCATGGTATTTTAAAAAAAGCGACTGTATTGAGCGATGGCAATTATAAAACAGTTGAACGTATTTCAGAAACAGAACAGCAGTCGGTGGGAGTGGAGTTGAAACTGAAACAAAATGAAAAGATCAACTGTATTGTCCTTCATGAATACCTTACAAAGGGACAACATTGCAGTAAATTCAAATTATTGCTATTTAATAATAAGGATGAATTGGTGAAAGAGATCTACGGAACTACCATTGGTAAAAAAAGAATCATCACATTTCCTGCGCTTGAAGTGAATACTATTGAATTAACGATCGAACAGCAAAACGACATAACAGGGATCAGCGAAATGGAAGCCTATTTGATCGGTGAAGGATCGATAGAAAAATGATCACCCCCCCTTTGCCCATCCAAGTAAAAAGGGGTTCGCTTTATGCGAACCCCTAACTATGGCAAAACAAGACGGCTTTATCTAACTAACCGTTAACTGCCCGGTATAAAAACTGGATGATACCAGTTGACCATTGGCAGACATGAATGCGATCCATGTTTCCACAACCTTTCCGGTAAAGTTCATCACATTCAGGCTGTCTGCCCCCGCTCTGCGTTCTGCACCTTGCAGTGTATAGATCGCCTGATCGATTTCTGGGCAATAAACTGCCAGTACCGCTCTGTCGGTTGGATTTGCCTTTGGACCGTTTGAGTTATCGATCCATGTAAATTTTACATTACCGCCACCGGCCACACCCGCCGTAAGACTGTTGGCATTATGTAATGTGCCATCACAGATACCCACTTTGCTATAGTCCAGGCCATATGCCGGGTAATTGCCAATGATGGCAGTGGCATAAATGTCGGCAAAGGCGTGGTTGATAGCTGTCTGTTTTCCAGTATCTGAATAACAAGCCATCAACAGATCGGCGATCCTGTTTACGAATTTGGTTACACAAGCAAACTTTGCCTGCTGCTCCAGTTGTGCCGCGGTACGCGGCTTTGTACTTTTTCTACCTTTGTGGCGCATGTATTCAATGTCTTTCCATTTTGCGCCCACTACGGTACCAATCTTCCCTTTGAAGTTTCCAAGAACTCCAACTTCATACTTTCCCATTTTCTTAATTTTTAATTGTTATAAAATTGTTTAATGCAGGATCGAACGGCGCCATTCATCTCCTGCAAAACAAATATATGGGTGTGAAGAGGGCAAATCCAAATGGTCTGTCATGGTTTGTCCTTAAATGGCATCAAATGAACACATTTTGCCGGAATTGACGCTTTTTGCCGCATTTGGCGTATTTAGGGTATAAGACAACAAATGAATTTTCCACGGTTTATCTATGGTTTGTTCGCTTCTTGTTCGGTACTGCTCCGGTACTGCTGTATCTTTCTATACCCTTTTCACGAACAAGAAGCAAACAAGATACGGAGCAGTTGCACAGAAGAGACAGACAATGACCACGACTTCCCGTAATGAGGAGAGGCCCCATCGGGCCTCTCTCTATAGAATTAATATGTTACGCTCGTGTTATTTTAAAAATGCCGCTACAGATTCCTCTTTGTAACCGGTAAACTCGCAAAAATCATCAATGCTGATAAAAGCATGAGAGGATTTGTTGTACTTCTTCTTTATGGCAGTGATAATTCTTCTCGCTGTCCTTTCACATTTGCCGGTTATGAGCATGATGTCTTTGGCATAGATCACGATGCGTGTGGGCATCCTGGTCAAGTAAATTATTGTTTTGAATGTTTAATAATTCCTGTTTGAAAAGATCAGTTTGATCTACTTGTCTTTTCATTTAACAGGGTTTCCGGGATAAAAGTAAAAAAATATTTTAAAAAACAAAATTTTTCTGCTGAATGGTAAAATGGGTCGAAGCGGATGGTTAAAAAGTGGTATGAATGATCCTGTGAAACCTGATGGTGGTATTTTCTGTTCTAAAGGCTTTATCCCTTTAGCTTATTTACTAACTAATCTCCTTAAATGACAATTCCCTCCGAAGAGGGAATTGCTGTGGTTGCACGCTCCGGAGATTGTGCAATGCAAATATAGTTGTGATTTGCTTTCAACTTTTGTTCTTTGTATTTTTGATAACAACTTATATCTGATGCTGTTGGTATAGGTTAAACACCTGCAGTTCCGAGAAATTTATTTCTGATGAAAAATAAAAAATATTTAAATACGATTGTTTACTGTTTACTAATATGCATTTGCAGTAATGGTTTACACGCTCAGCCTGATTTTGAGAAGACATACAATGAACACAAATCAACTTTAAAAGATAGCATGGTAAATGCTGTAAAAAGAGATTCTTATATGGGTAAAGAATATGATGAAACATGTACTATAGACGCTTTACCTTATTACGATTTTGATATTAATGATCAAACATCGGTAACCGATAGCATTAGCTTAACTGTTTTGGCATTCAATAATTTTTCGGGGTATGCGCTAATAAAGAAGAAAAATGAACTTTTTGGATACGGTGAAAAATCGTATGGCGGCTATAGTCTTGATTTAATAACCGAATTCGATTCCCGTGAACTTAAGCCCGGAACAAGGCTCCGCCTTATGCAGGCGGTGGAAAAATTATCTCCCACTTATTTTGTAATTCATTTTTTACCGTATGATTATATTCCTGGTTTTATTGAATTTTTAAGTGAGAACAGGATAAAAATTCTTGACAGTAACAAGCATGTATATACGATTACCCAATTTTTATGTCATCGGTATGGAAGTGTGCAAAAGTATGTGGAGCTATCCCAAAAGGAAGCAACCAAAAAAATGTTGTATTCAACAAAAATTGCTGCCACAGATCCGGATACACAGCTAAATAATTGTATAAAAATTTTACGCAGCAGTTATAGAACCTTTAGTATCTATGAGCCCAATGATACGGCTAAAGTATTAACTGTTTTTTTGACAGAAATGGATTCTATATTAAAACTCAACAAATGCCAGCAACAATTGCTGTACCAAAAAATTATGATGCAATTTTCTCCTGGGGGAAGAAAATATATACCCGGTAGTGATGGGATATATTTTTACGGGTTTAATATCAAACCTGTCATTACTTCAATACTTACTGAAAAGGAATTTGCCTTGTACCAACAGGGAAGAAATAATTATAATTACCTGTATTCTTCAGCCAATGATTATTTGCGTGGTTATTTTATGGAAAAAGTACGGAAGGGTAAATGGTCAGTAACAAAAGAAGAAAGAGAAATAATCGATGTAATGATGAAGAAAGCTATTTTGGGAAATTAGGTGATTTTGAGATAATACGGAACAACTCCGGGGGTAGGGATCAGTTTCCTTTAAAATTCGCTTTTCTTTTTTCCAGGAAAGCGGCAGTGCCTTCTTTCATATCTTCTGTGTCGAAACAATTACCGAATTCCTTTACTTCAAGGGCAAATCCATTTTGCGACTCATCAAATACAGCATTGGCAGCTTTGATACAACCTGCTATGGCCAGGGGAGCTTTGGAATTAATGACTTCCAGTATTGATCTTGCTTTGTTCAGCAGTTCTTCCTGCGGCACTACATAATTTACTAAACCATATTGCAAAGCAGTATTTGCGTCGATCATATTTGCGGAGATGAGCAGTTCAATGGCTCTTCCTTTACCAACGAGCTGGGTTAAACGCTGTGTGCCGCCATAGCCGGGAATGAGGCCCAGGTTCACTTCCGGCTGGCCAAATTTTGCATTTTCGCTGGACAATCTGAAATGACAGGCCATGGCCAGTTCGCAGCCACCTCCCAATGCAAATCCGTTTACTGCCGCTACAATTGGTTTTTTACAATGCTCTATTTTAAAAAAGATGTCCTGCCCTCTTTTGGCAAGGGTCATGGCAGCGGTTTTATCAAGACCAGCAAATCCTGTAATATCTGCGCCTGCAACAAATGCTTTTGGGCCGGCACCGGTAATGATCGCTGATCTTATTTCATTGTTATGATACACTTCATCAACTGCTTTTTCAAGTTCATTCAATACCATTGCATTCAATGCATTCAATTTATCCGGCCGGTTGATGGTGATGGTGAAAATGCCGTTATCGAGGTTGGTTAAGATGGTAGTGTACATAATTATTTATTTCATTATTTCCAGTAATCTTTCATTAATTCAACTGACCAGCCGGGTTGTTTAACTATAGTTTGCGGTAAGAATTCTTTTATTACAGGCTTGATATCTATAACCGGTGTTCCGTCAATGGCATCTAATTTTTTTACAAATAAACTTTTGCCATCTCTTTTTACAAGTTCGCAGATCGTTGTCCCGATATGATTAGGCCTGTTCTTTTTTCGCTGTGCAAAAATGCCCACTTTGGGCCAGGCTTTATTTTCTCTTGGATGTTCACTGCCCATCACTATAGTAGAATGAAGGGCTTTATCAAAAACAAAAATGATCTCTGCATGAGAAAATTCTTCTATCCCATCCAGGGCTTCAGCGGGGATACTATCATGGAGTTTTATTTCAGAGATCACATCACCCCAAAAATCATCACTGATTTCTTTTCTGGTATTGAGTACAGTTGCTATGGAATTGATCTCAAATGGCATTATTAAAAACTCCTGTGTGATTTTACCCATTCTTTAATATACAAGGCAATATCGCCGGTGGTAGCTCCGGGTGCAAATAATTTACCCACCCCCATTTCATTTAATTTTTTCATATCATCTTCCGGGATGATGCCGCCGCCGGTGAGCAATACATCGTCCATTCCTTTTGCTTTCATTAACGCGATGACCTTTGGAAAAACGGTATTATGTGCCCCGCTCAGAATACTGATGCCGATGGCGTCTACGTCTTCCTGTAAGGCTGCATTAACTACCATTTCGGGCGTTTGGCGCAGGCCGGTATAAATTACTTCCATGCCGGCATCCCTTAAGGCGGTGGCAATTACCTTGGCGCCGCGGTCGTGGCCGTCTAAGCCCACTTTGGCAACTAAAACTCTTATTGGCCGGTTCATATTGGTTGTAAAATTAAATTTTGCCACAGATTACACAGATTAACACAGAAAAAAAACAATTTGTGGAAATTTGTGTAATCTGTGGCCATGTTTCTGCAGTTAAAATTAACCAAAAACAACTACAGCATTTTGAATTCTTTTAATCGTTTGTTCCTTCCCGATCATTTCAGCAATTACAAAAACGCCGGGCCCCATTTTAGTGCCCACCAGCATCACCCTGAACAGCATTTGCAATTCACCCAGTTTAATATTTTTGCCAGTTGCCAGTTCTTTAAAAGTATTTTCAATTTCTGAAACTTCCCAGGCCAGCAGGCCTTCGAACATGCTTACCAGCACATTAAAAAAATCTTTTTTCGCCTCGTCCCATTTTGGTTTTACCGAAGCCTCATCGTATTTGTCGGGGTCCTGAAAAAAGAATTGGCCCTGCTCCCAAAAATCCGGCAGCAATGTGCACCGTTCTTTTACCAGTTCTAATACTTTTCTGAAATATTCATCATTATCAATTATGATACCTTTCGAATTGAATATCTCCTTAACCCTTAACCCGTAACTCATAGCCGGTAACTTCTTTATCCATTCATGATTGAACCATTTAGCCTTCTCAAAATCAAATTTGGCCCCGCCTTTATGAACACGTTCGATCGAAAATTTTTCTATCAACTCATCAATAGTAAAAATTTCCTGTTCTGTTCCGTCATTCCAGCCCAGTACAGCGAGGAGGTTAATGAAAGCTTCGGGTAAAAAGCCAATTTCTTTGAAGCCTTTTGTGATTTCATTTGTTTTCGGATCCTTCCAGTCCATCGCATACACGGGAAAGCCTAAACGATCTCCATCTCTTTTACTTAATTTCCCATTGCCATCAGGTTTTAGTATGAGGGGAAGATGTGCCCATTGGGGCATCTTATCCAATCCGAATAAATATTTCCATAACAGGATGTGTACGGGGGCGCTTGGCATCCATTCTTCTCCTCTGAATGCGTGGGTGATCTTCATTAAATAATCGTCTACCACTACGGCTAAGTGATAGGTTGGCATTCCATCTGCTTTTAATAATACTTTATCATCCACATTATTGGAATCAAATTCCATTTCACCACGAATCATATCGGTAAAGGAAATAAATTCATCAGGATCTACTTTTATACGAATAACGTATGGAGTTCCGGCATCCAGTAGTTTTTGTGTTTCAACAGGCAGGAGCTGCAAAGAATTATTCATGGTCCTCCGGCTATGGTGATCGTATTGCAAACTATGACTGCCGGCTGATTTCAATCTTTCTCTCATTTTCTCCAGGTCATCCGTGCTGTCAAAGGCATAATAAGCGTGGCCGGATGTAACCAGCTGTTCGGCATATTGCCGGTAACTTTCTTTCCGTTCGCTTTGGCGATAAGGGGCATAGGGACCACCCTGGACAACGCTTTCATTGGGTTCAAGCCGGCACCATTCAAGGCATTCAAAAATGTATTCCTCTGCCCCTTCAACAAATCTCCCCTGGTCGGTATCTTCAATACGCACAATAAAATCTCCGGCATGTTTTTTGGCAAATAAATAATTGTATAGAACGGTTCGTACGCCACCTAAATGAAGACCACCGGTTGGGCTGGGTGCAAAACGAACTCTTACTTTACTCATAGGCGGCAAAGATAAGCTGAGGGCAGATAATGCGGAGCCGATTTTACGGCTTCCTTGTTATATTGTATAAAAATACAATACTGAGCATTCAAAAACGTTGTAGAAGGCCTGTGTTGAGCAGGAATGGCAGAAAATTAAAAAAATAGCCTGAGCGGATTAAACCTTAATACTGATTTGCCATCTATATCCAACTATTCACCAAAAAAATAAAAAATTCACCCTAAATCAAAAAATTTATGAAAAAGAAAATTCAATTTATCCTGGCGGCTGTAATCGCGATATCAGTCGTTTTTGTGAGCTGTAAAAAATCCAGCACAGACAGTACTGATAATACAGACCTTACAACCCATGCCGATGACCAGACCATGGTTTCGCAGGGAACAGACGATGTGGCCAATGATGCCAACAACGCCATTGATGGCTATAATACCTTTCTTGGCAGGCCCGACAACGTTAATGGAACTACCAATCTTCCGTGTGATGCAACAGCTGTTTTGGATTCCGCTAATGGTTTAAGGAGAATAACTCTCACGTTCAATGGCAGTAATTGCTTACCCAACCGTACCCGTACAGGAGTAGTGGTACTTTCAATGCCTTTAACCCAACATTGGAAAGATGCCGGTGCTGTGTTGACCATCAGTGTTCAGAATTTAGTTATTACAAGAACAACCCCTAACAAAAGCATCACTATTAATGGCACCATTGCCGCTACCAACGTATCAGGCGGTCGTTTAAGGGACCTGGCTGCTTTGGGTACAATTACACATACACTTACAAGCCCGGGCATAACAATAACTTTCGACAATGGCTCACAAAGATCATGGCAGATAGCCAAACAAAGAACCTTTACGTATGATAATGGTATTGTAATTACAACTATTGGAACACATGTGGATGGCTCTATTACAGGGATATCTGAATGGGGTACCAATCGTTTTGGAAATGCATTCGTGACGTCTATCACACAACCCATGGTTATTCGCCAGGATTGTAGTTTCAGGTTGGTAAGCGGCCAGGTTACACACAGTCGTTTATTGGCAAGCATAGTAGCCACATTTGGTTTAGATTCTGCAGGAAACCCTGTAAGCTGCCCTCCGGGAACTTTTTATTTCAAAGTAGTATGGACAGGCGCTAACGGTATTGTAAGAACATTTATTTTGCCTTATTGATAAGATAAACTGATTTTAAGAGCGGTCGTTCAATTCTTTGAACGACCGTTTTTTTATTGGATATGCCTGATATTCCAGATACTGGATACTGGATGCTGGATACTGGATAGAGCTCAATTATCGAAAATCCCTTCAATACCTTGAACTACTTCCAGAATCCAGAATCAACTATCCGGGAATTTTATATTTAATTTGCCCTATGTTTTACTTTGTAAAAACGCCCTGGTGGGTAAAAAGATGGTTTAACAACCGTATTTGGGAGATGCCCGGTAACCGGAAAGTCATATATCTCAGTTTTGATGATGGTCCCGACCCTTTTATTACTCCTTTTGTATTGGATGAATTGAAGAAATATAATGCAAAGGCAACATTTTTTTGCATTGGTAAGAAACTGCCTGAAAACCCGGCTGTATACGAGCGGATCTTAAGTGAAGGGCACGCGGTGGGAAATCATAGTTTTGATCATTTAAATGGATGGAAAACAAAAGATGCGCCCTACCTGGCCAATATTGCCACAGCACAAAAATATATCAATTCCAATTTATTCAGGCCGCCTTATGGAAGGATGACAAGATCGCAGCAAAAGATCTTATCCGCAATGGAATACCAATATAAAATAATCATGTGGAGTGTTTTAAGCGGAGATTTTGATGAAAGTATTTCACCGGAACAATGTTGCGCAAATGTGATCAAAAACACCGGGAGCGGCGCTATTGTTGTCTTTCACGATAGTGAAAAGGCGAATACAAGAATGCGTTACTCCTTACCGGTAGTGTTGAAATATTTTAGCGACCAGGGATACACATTCGAAAAAATACAGTTTAAATAAGAGGATAAGGAAATGTGGAGGGGGTACAGTTTGCACCAAAAAAATTGGGCCGGGGTAGAAACCCTGGCCCGTTTTTAATCCGTACCCTATGAAAACTAGGTTAAAAATACGCAGTTGTTATTAAAAAAACAACAATTTTTTTCTGTTATGGCAGAATAATGATGTGTGGCAATCCATTTCCATAATCCAACGGGGCATACCTGCCATCCCGCATCAGCCGAACTGTTCCTTTAACGATCTATGGGCTGGTGAATTTTTTTATCTGCAAATCCACTATGTATTAAGACCATGTATGCCCCGAAAAATTAGAACCGGATGCAAAGCCTGTGATCTTGTACACATCATCCTATGGAAAGTTTGGAGTGCCATTTCCTTCTACCTGCAATACTGATTTACACTGCCCCATTTTCTCCAATCGTCGGTATTGGTATTAGTGATCTTACCATCGATCACAGTTATTTTCCAACCCTGCATATTGGACGTGATGGTGTTTTCTGTGATATGCGTTCCTTCATAAAGCCGCCACCCCCATAATGAGGTGAATTGTTTTTTTATAAAATTAATTTTTTAAATAAAGGTGAATAATTAACCTGTTTTTGACATAGGAGGCTTAACAAAGTTTAAAGAAGCGTTAATTTTTTTTTAAGCACTTTTGTGTTTTATACTGATATGATACTAATAGATTCACATTGCCATCTTTACCTCGACGAATTTAAAAATGATATCGATACAATAATTAAACGAGCTGAGGATATTGGTGTACAAAAATTTTATTTGCCTGCTATTGACAGCAGTGAAACAGATCGTCTGATGCTGTTGGAAAAAAAATTTTCAGGTAAATGTTTTGCAATGATGGGTTTGCATCCCTGTTCGGTAAAAGATAATTATGCCACAGAATTAGCACTTGTTGAAAAATGGCTTGCAAAACGAAAATTTGCTGCAGTGGGAGAAATTGGGTTGGATTTTTATTGGGATAAAACATTTACAGCAGCGCAATATGAGGCTTTCAGGATGCAGATCAATTTAGCAATTGAGTATCATTTGCCTGTAGTGATCCATACAAGAAATGCAATGACAGAAACGATCAGTGTAGTAAAAGAATTTGTTTCCAAAGGAGTAAGGGGTATTTTCCATTGCTTCAGCGGTAGTTATGAAAATGCGAAAGAGATCATTGATGCAGGATTTTTTTTGGGCATTGGTGGAGTGCTTACGTATAAAAATTCGGGGCTTGCAGAAGTGATCACAAATATTGATTTAAAACACCTGGTTTTGGAAACGGATTCACCTTATTTAACCCCCGTTCCATTGAGGGGTAAAAGAAATGAAAGCAGCTACTTAAAATATATTGTTGAAAAATTAGCCATGATAAAGCAGGTTTCAGAAGAAGAAGTGGCAACCGTTACCACGGCCAATGCCGAAAAAATATTCGGCTTATAAATACTGATACTGTATTTTTGCCCTCCGGTAAAATGGAGACTTGTCCGAGTGGTCGAAGGAGCACGCCTGGAAAGTGTGTATAGGGGTAACTCTATCAAGGGTTCGAATCCCTTAGTCTCCGCTTTAACCTCCAAAGCTTCAGCGAAGGAGGTTTTTTTAATTCAGTATTTTTTCCATTTGCATACTCCTGCTGCCCTTGATCAAAAACTGGCTGTGTTCAAAATGTTGTTGCTGAAACCATTCTTTTGCCTGTTCAGCATTTTCAAGATTGGTATAACCATGATTTACCTTATGGTACTCCCCGCCTACCAATATCACGGCTTTCCATATATAATCGTCGATGATAGAAATGATGAATTGATGTTCAGCTAAACTATTTTCTCCTAATTCCATCATCCCACCCAGTAGCAGTATTTTATTACTTCCATTCATCTTTGCGAAATTTTCTATTGCCGCTTTCATACTGGTTGGGTTGGCATTGTATGCGTCTAAAATGAATGTATTATTTCCTTTTTTGATCAGCTGGGAGCGACTGTTGGATGGAGTATAATTTTCCAGGGCATCTTTTATTTTTTCATCCTCCACATTAAAATGTTTTCCCACGGCCACTGCTGCCAATACATTGGGTAAATTATATTCTCCCACCAATTGCGTTTTGATGATATCAATGGCAATACCTTTGGTTATTGTAACTTCCAAAAGGGCGGAACTATTTTTTACTGTGCCTGTAATATCAGCATCATGTGTTCCATAGGTTTTAATAACCGTAATTCCTTTGCTCATTTCTCTGAGGTATTCATAATCCCACATCACAAAAGCGGTGCCGTTATTCGCTTTTAAATGATCATACAATTCGCCTTTGCTTTTACGAACTGCTTCCTCACTTCCAAATCCTTCTAAATGCGCTTTGCCGCAGTTGGTGATAATGCCATGTGTAGGTAGAGTATACCGGCAATATCCTTCAATTTCTTTTTGATGATTGGCTCCCATTTCAATGATCGCCATTTCAGCATCTGTCTTTATCTTTAAAATAGTAAGCGGGATACCAATATGATTGTTGAGGTTACCTTCAGTGGTATAGGTTATATACGCAGCAGCCAGCACTTCATGTAATAACTCTTTTGTGGTGGTCTTACCGTTGCTTCCTGTTATAGCGATGAAAGGAACCTTTCGCCCTCCCGGTAAGTTGAAGAATTGTTCCCGGTGATACTTTGCCAGTTGCTGCAAAGAGGTTAATACATCTTTTACTTTTATTATCCTGTTATCAGCGGGCCCTTTGTATTCATCCGCATCAACTATGGCAAGGGCAGCCCCGGCCTTTAAAGCCATCTCTGCAAATTGATTGCCATTAAAATTTGGCCCTTTTAATGCAAAGAACAGGTCGCCATCTTTTAGTTTTCTTGAATCCGTTTCAATAGCAGGGTGTTTTAAAAATATTTGATATAATTCCGGGGTTTGCATGCATCAAAATTAGGGTAGAACCATTGAAATAAACGAACAAAAAAACCTCCCGGGATTGCCGGGAGGTATAATTTATTTAAAGAGATTTTATTTTTTCTTTTTTCCTTTACGTGGATTCTGTTTGCGTTTGGAAAAGTTATTGCCTTCTTTAAAGCCCGGTCCCTCTGGAGGGCCTAAATAAGTTTGAGCACATCGGAAACCAACTGTACTTGCAGCCTGGTCTTCCTGCATAAAACGACGTGTACCAGGCGATAACCAATAAGGCCTGTCATTCCAGCTACCACCTTTGATGACCCTTGATTTATCATTGATCAGGGAAGTTATTCCATATCCATAAGTTACTCCACTGGAAGAATCTCCATCGAGGTAATTGATCACATTATTATGTTGATAGTTGGTACGATTCTTCACTTCATCATCAGAGATATCAACTTTTTTCAAATGTCCCATGCTGTCTCTTTCATATTCTCCCGCACCTGTTTTATAATATTTCTGGAATTTATTACCGCGGAAATAGTTAAAATCTTCTGCATCTGTTGGGGTCATCGGCCTGTACACATCGCCTACCCACTCGCTTACATTACCACTCATATTATATAGACCAAATGCATTGGGATAAAAAGATTTCACATTACCCGGTATGGCAGCACGGTCATTTAAACCACCGGCAACACCCATATTATCACCGCTACCGCGTTTAAAGTTGGCCAGGAATTTACCCTGCCAGCTTCCCCGGCGATTATCGCGTAACCCGTTGGGATTATTACTCCAGGAATAGATCTGTTGATTTGAAAACAATTCTTCACCACTCTTGGATTCTTTTGTTCTCGGGGAAGGGTTCTGAGACAACATGCCATAGGCAGCATATTCCCATTCTGCTTCTGTAGGAAGGCGGTATCCCATGTTCAATATGCCATCTTCCATACGGACTGTTCCCCTTGGTTTGTTATTAACATCTTTTAAAGGGGATTTTTTTGGTTTTGCCCTGCCCTGTATCATATCCGGGGCCATTAAATACGTTTCGGTATTAAATGAACCTTCTGCACCGGCACCTTTCATTTCTCTTTTAATAGCATCCTTTTTAAGATAACCTTTATTTTTAAGGTTGAGTTCATTTACCCTGTCAGTTCTCCAAATACAAAAATCATGAGCTTGTTGCCAGCTAACCCCTACAACAGGATAATAATTGTAAGAAGGGAAACGGAAATAATATTCCACATATGGTTCATTATAGGCAAGTTCTTCACGCCAAACCAATGTATCCGGCAAGGACCTCTTCATAATAGAAGTGTCGCCGGGGAAAGTATTTTCAAGCCAGTATAAATATTCACGGTAGTGAACATTTGCTACTTCAGTTTCGTCTATAAAAAAAGAGGGAACAGTAACGCGGCGTGGGATATTGTTCCAATCACCCATCACATCTTCATCTTTGGCCCCCATTACAAAGGAACCACCCTGAACGAAAACCAATCCAGGCCCGGCTTTTGGATATTTAACTTTTGCAACATGAAAATTCCCCATGTTCTTGTCATCATAATTCCAGCCGGTAGCTGATGACTTACTGCTTTTTTTACCAAATAATCCGCTGATTTTTTTACAGGAACTAAGTGAAAATGCCGCAGCTACGAGGATCAACAAATTTTTACGAGAAAATAGATTTTGCATGTGCATCCGTTTATCGAGTTGTTTAACGAAAGGTTTTCTTTATTATTGTATATGAGGTTATACCGGCTGCGAATATAAATACTTTAAGCGATATTGGGATATTTAATGGCTTTTATTTATACCTGGATTTGTTATTTTTTGATTATGTCCTGGAAGGCCTGTTCTGAATCGGTTTTTCGCGCGGTATATTGTCTCCAAAATGCGAATTTATTGTTAAAGAAATGAAAAGCATAAGTCGCAGCTGTTACCATGGAAAATAAACAGCTTCTGCCTCCTTTTTATTGCATGTGTAAACAACTTAATAAAATGACCATAAAATAAACCTTTATGGTCAAAAAATTCCTGTTACCTGCAGCCGGAGCCGGGATGATATACTTTCCCTATTCACTTTTTTATTTGAATTAACAGGGCTGCAGTATAGGTGAAAACACTTAAAATCGGTTAAGAGAATAGCTATAATATTTTTTAAAAAGTATATGCAACATATCTTCAATGTTGATTGTCTGTATGTTTGATCCGCCCGGAATAACTATGTTTCGGGGTGATTATGATCAGGTTATTCCTGAAATTTCAGGCAGGTTTAAACAAAAGTTCTTTGAGCTGAATGATTTTAAGAAGCCGACCGGGCAGATGGTTTTGATAGATTGGAGGAAATTTAATTTCTTGTATTAAAACAATATTGTAACATTGCTGTCATTTAATACAAAGCTGGTTAGTCAAATATCATTTTAAATACGTCCAGGGTTAAAAGCGGCAAAAGTTAAAAACCAATAATTAGCTATGTTTGGTAATCCTGTTTCAATAACCTCGAATTTTTTGTATTAAAATGAACAGGCCTGGCTATCATTTTAGATCCGGATTTGGACCCATTAAAAACATTCAGTAAACAATAAAAACCTTTGTGAATCGTTTTTTCAATCAGAGTATTTTAATAAAAGCCGGTTCTTAGCGAAAATCCATTTTTTCTCTATATTTACCAGTTTGTAGTATTGTTCAAAGGAAAAAAACCGCTTATCTTTGCAAACTAATAAGATTTTTTAGTTTTTTTTAACAAGATTTTATAATTTAGTTGTTCATTTCAAGAAATCTATTATTTTTACAACTGAATACAACCTTAAACTTAACGCTTATAGAGGTAAGTCTACCTAACCAAGACAAAACAAAACGCATGAAAAAAGTAACTTTGAAACTAACTGCCTTAGTTATGTTACTGGGAGGAGCAATCACTGTATCTAATGCCCAGACAACCCCAATTAACGTGGTAACAACCGCTGTTCCGTTTTTACGTATAACACCAGACGCCCGTAGCGGCGGTATGGGCGACGCAGGGATTGCAACATCACCAGATGCCAATTCGGGATTCTCAAATCTTGCTAAAACTCCATTTAATACGTATAAGTGGTCCTTTGGAGCTAACTATGTTCCCTGGTTGAGGGATCTGTCAGTTAACGATGTATATTTAGCTTCTTTAGCCGGATTCTATAAAATAGATGACGTTCAGGCTATTTCTGGTTCACTGAGATATTTCAGCCTTGGCAATATTCAATTTACAGATAACCTGGGGAATGATCTTCAAACATATCGCCCGCGTGAATTTGCAGTTGATATGGGATATTCAAGAAAATTATCTAAAAAGAACAGTTTGGCAATAGCCTTACGTTACATTAATTCAAACCTTGCAAGCGGAATCGTGGGCTCTACCAGTTACAAAGCTGGTTCTTCTGTTGCAGGTGATTTACATTTTTTCCATAGTGGTGCAAAAGAAAACGGAGAGGGATTCAACTATGGCGTTACATTAAGTAACCTGGGTTCTAAAATATCTTATACCAGCGATGCAACTCAAAAAGATTTTATTCCTGCTAATTTTGGAATAGGTTGTGCATACACTAAGGTATTTGATGAAGCTAACAAGATAACTTTTGCATTGGATCTGCATAAATTATTGGTTCCAACACCTCCTGCTGTTGGTGACTCTGTGGGTTTAGCTAAATACCGCAGCGAAGGTGTGGTTAACAGTTGGTTCAAATCTTTCGGAGACGCTCCGGGAGGTGGTTCTGAAGAAATAAAAGAAATCAATGCTTCAATAGGTGCTGAATACTGGTACAATAATCAATTTGCTTTCAGAGCCGGATATTTCTATGAGAATCCTGCAAAAGGAAATAGAAAATATTTTACAGTTGGAGCTGGTTTAAAATATAATATGTTTCAATTGAACTTTGCTTACCTGTTTCCTTCCGGAAATGGTGTTAATCGTAACCCATTATCTAATACATGGCGTTTTGGTTTGATCTTTGATTCTAAATAATAATTAATTTTAATGCAAAAAATGCGTCAGGCCCCGGGGTTTGACGCATTTTTGTATTTAAAGCCAACCTAATTTCGGATATTTGCGGGATAAAAAATAAAAATGGCATTTCGAATTGGTTCGGGGGTAGACTTTCACCAGTTAACCGAAGGGCGGGATCTTTGGATCGGGGGGATAAAGATCCCACATACAAAAGGAGCCCTTGGTCATAGCGATGCGGATGTATTATTACATGCCATCTGTGACGCCCTGTTAGGAGCTTTGGCGCTCGGAGACATTGGCAACCATTTTCCTGATACTGAAGAAAAATATAAAAATATAGACAGTAAAATTTTACTGAAAAACTGTGTTGACCTGGTAAAACAGCAAGGTTTCCACATTATCAATATTGATACTACTATTTGTTTACAAACCCCAAAGATCAGCACTTATGTTTTACAAATGCGGGAGACTATAGCTTCTATATCCGGCATTCCGGTTGATACAATTTCCATAAAGGCCACTACTACAGAACAAATGGGTTTTGTTGGCAGGCAGGAAGGCTTGAATGCTTACGCAACTGTTTTGTTATGTAATGATTAATTTAATAATCCCTTTTGAAAAAATTAATAACAACATATTCTTTTCTTTTTTCAGTATTTTTTGTTGTAGCACAGAAGCAGGTTAATACCTGGTATTTTGGCAACAAGGTTGGCCTGGATTTCAATCAATTACCACCCCGTCCATTAAATAACAGTGCGATCGGTTCAGTAGAAGGATGTTCCGTAATTTCTGATAATAATGGAAAAATGCTTTTCTATACAAATGGCCTGAGAGTGATGAACAGAAAACATTTGCAAATGAAAAACGGAGATAAACTAATGGGAGACCTAAGTAGTACAAATAATGCTTTAATTATTCCATTGCCGGATAACGACAGCATTTATTATCTTTTTACAGTGGGGGCACAAAACCAGACGGATAAAGGGTTCCGGTATAATATCATAAATATGCGGGGGGATTCAGGCTATGGGGAAATAATTCAGAAAAATATTTTTATCGAGGATCAGGCTTTTGAAAAGCTTGCAGGGGTAAAACATTGTAATAAAAAAGACGTATGGATAACCATCCGCAAATGGAACTCGGATGAATATCATTCCTACCTGGTCACTTCTGCCGGAATTGATCCGGTGCCAGTTATAAGTCATACGGGTTTTATACCCGGCAATCCAATTGGCACCCTGAAGTTCTCGGCCGACGGAAAAAAACTTGCTGCGGTTTATTCCTTTGAAACCGATACTATAGAAGTAATGCATTTTGATAATACCTCTGGTTTAATCACCAATCCCGTAACCTTTCGACCCAATATCATTATTGTAACCGACGAATTATACATACAGGCTTATGGCGCCGAATTTTCACCCAATGGCAATCTCTTATACATATCTGCCAATATTTCTTCAACAGAACCATCTACATTATACCAATTTGATGTTTCTTCAAATACTGCCGCGGCAATGCTGGGGTCAAAACAAATCATAGCGCAAAATAGCCCATGGTCTGCCGGTGCTTTACAGATCGGCCCCGATAAAAAAATTTATATGGCAATGGGGAATGATACATCGCTGTCAGTGATTGAGAACCCTGATGTATACGGAACAGGATGCAACTTTATGTACAATAAGATTTTCCTGGGGCAGGAACACTTTACGCCCGTGCAGCCGGGCCTACCCAATTTTATTCAAAGCTATTTTGACCCGGGTTCAAACCCTTATGATTTTACACGTTCCGGAAACTGTGCCGACCAGACTGTATCATTCAGCATCAGCAGGCTAACCGGTATTGATTCTGTTAAATGGGATTTCGGGGACGGGCAAAAATCTCAATTATTATCACCCGTTAATCACTATGCAAACCCAGGATATTATGACGTGAATCTTATTGTTTACAAAGTGGATTGTTCCGGGCTAAATGATACCATTACCCGAAAGATATGGGTTGCAAATTCAGCGGATTTTTTGGGAAAAGATACCGGCAGTTGTTCCATCCCGTCATTGCAACTTGGTATTGATGATATCACCAATGCAAACTATTTATGGAATACAGGGGAAATTAGTAATAAAATTATTACCAGTGATTTTGGATTGTACTGGCTTCAAATTGAACAGAATGGTTGCAGCATCACAGATTCAATTAATGTAATTGTAAAACCAAAGCCGGTTGCTAATATTGGAAGGGATACTTCTGTTTGTTTATATAAAAGTATTGTTTTAAGTGCAGGGAATTTATCAGCGTCTGCATATTTATGGAATACCGGGGCAACAACGCCCACAATTACATTGAACACGCCCGGCACATATAGTGTTGCAGTAACTGGTAATTCATGTGTAGCATCTGATACTGCTATTGTATCCTGGGGCGATTGTGAAGTTTTTTTGCCTACCGCCTTTACACCTGATCATAACGGACATAATGATCAGTTTGGAGTAGCAGGCGGTTTTGCTTTTATTGATTTTTATATGCAGATATTCGACAGGTGGGGTAATCCCGTATTTATTTCAGGTAATCCTGATCAAAAATGGGACGGCACTTCCAGAGGCAAGGCTGTTCCCAATGGCACCTATGCATGGATACTGAGCTATACCAATATCAGGGGGCATAAGAATTTTCTGCGGGGATCAGTATTGCTTATCCGCTAAATCAATTTGTTAAAAAAATCTTTCCTGGTTTATTTCTTTTTTACATTATTACCTTTGCTCACATGCAAAGAATTCAGGTGAATATTATTAATACTTCCACAAATCCTTTACCTTCTTATGCCACGGATGGTGCGTCAGGTTTGGATATCAGGGCCGACCTGCAAATACCTGTAACGATTGCGCCTATGGAACGTTCTCTTGTGCCAACAGGTTTATTTATTGAGTTACCCGGGGGTTATGAAGCACAAATAAGGCCGCGAAGCGGAATGGCCTTTAAACAGGGCATTACCTGCTTAAATTCGCCGGGTACTGTTGACAGCGATTATCGCGGAGAATTAAAAGTGATTCTAATCAACCTCAGCACCATGGACCAGGTAATTCATCATGGAGACCGGATTGCACAAATGATCATTGCCAAAACAGAAAAAGCGGATTTGATTTTGGTACAACAATTGAATGATTCCATGAGGGGCGAAGGCGGATTTGGGCATACCGGGATGAAATAAATGTAATTTTAACCAGCAATAAAAAATAATGAAGCGTATAACCCATGTTGTTATCCTATCGGTTTTAATGGCCTTTCTTTTTAGTTGTCATACCACTAAAAAAATTATTAACAAGGCCATTGCTCCAAAAGACAGCACCACAAATGTGATAACCAATCATTCTTCTTCAGATTCCCTTTTAGCGCTAAAGAATACCATGACTGGCTTACATAATCATTATATTGATTTTAAAACCTTCAGTGCAAAAATAAAAGTAGAATACCAGGATGATAAAGGCAAAAAACCCGACCTGATTGCAATTGTACGTATTGTTAAAGACAGTGCGATCTGGATATCGCTTTCAGCTACTATTCTCAATATCGAAGTATATCGTGTGCTGATCACCAAAGACAGTGTTATTTTAATGAACATTCAGGACAAGGAAGTGCAGTTCAGGTCTTTGGATTATCTGCAGGATGTAACAGGTATTCCGTTTGATTATAAAACCTTACAGGCCCTGCTGATTGGCAATCCTATTTTCCTGGATAGTAATATAGTTTCTTATAAAAGAACAGATGACCGGATTTTAATTTCCTCAGCAGGGACTTTTTTCAAGAACCTTTTAACACTTTCCACGGATAATTATCTTTTGATGCATAGTAAATTAGACGATGTGGATGTGACGCGCAACCGCACTGCGGATATAACTTACAGTGATTTTGAAAATAATACCAACATTAATTTTTCAACCTACCGCGAAATCACCGTATCCGAAAAAAAGAAACTGGATATCAGGCTTAACTTCAAACGGTATGAGTTTAACAAAGAATTATCAGTTTCTTTTCATATTCCAAAAAATTATAAACATACGTAAGCGTTATTTGTAATTATTCACAGGATGTGGGTTCTGATGTACCTGGTTTTCCTGTATGAATTGTATTTTTGATCAACCTCAATTTCCGCTCATGGCTAAAATCATCTTCAGCATCGTTACATTTATTTTCTTCAGCACCTTTGTCGCTGCACAACCTCCTACCAGAGAAGAACTGGAGAAGCAGCGCCAGCAGCTTAAAAATGAGCTCGAGCAGACCGAAAAGATGATGGGTGAAAACAGATCAAAGACCAAGGTATCTCTGAATGAATATAAGGGCATCACCAACAAAGTAAATCTCCAGGAGCGGGTTATAGATAATATTAACAGGGATATTGATCTGCTGGATAATAATATGTACAGTATTCAAAGGGATATCAACAGGTACGACAGGTTGCTGGATACATTAAAACAGGAATATGCCAAAAGCATGGTATATGCCTATAAAAACAGGAGCAATTATGATTTCCTGAATTTTATTTTTTCTGCCTCAAGTTTTAATGATGCCGTTAAACGTATCGATTATCTCAAAAGCTACCGGACTTACCGGGAGATGCAGGGTGAAAATATCCTGAGAACGCAGGAACTCCGCCGTCAACGCATTGAAGCACTTGGCGGAGTAAAGGAAAAGAAAAACATCGTACTGGATGATAAAAGCAAGGAAATGGATGTACTGGAACAACAAAAAGCGGAGAAAGACAGGATACTGGAACAATTGAAAAAGCAGGGTAAGCAATTGAATGCCCAGTACACAGCTAAGAAAAAACAATTGTCGAAGGTAAGTAATGCTATTACTGCGGCTATAAAAAAAGCGCTCGATGAAGCCAAAAAAACAGCCATTGCAAAAGCAGCAGCAGATAAAAAGAATCGTGTTGATCTTGCTGATCCTTCATCTCCTGCTATTAAATCCGTAGCACCTAAGATCAAACACACTGAGCCTAAAAACCAAACAGAATTTCCTTTAACCGCAGAGAATACTGTGTTGAATGAAAAATTTGAAAATAACAGGGGAAGCCTGCCATGGCCAGTGCAAAAAGGATATATTTTAATGAATTTCGGGATAAATAAATTGCCAAGCAATACTGCAGAAATTGATAATCCCGGACTTAGTATCGGAACAGATATAGGAGCACCGGTAAAAGCGGTTTTTAACGGAACCGTTTCAAATGTTTTTCATGTGGAAGAAATGCAGGTGGTGATGATCCAGCACGGCCGTTACTTTACTTCTTACAGTAATTTATCAGGAGTTACCGTACAAAAGGGCCAGTTAGTTACTTCGGGACAGGTGATCGGTAAAGCTATGTCCAATGATGATGGGATCGGCGAGGTTGATTTTATTATGAGTAATGATAGAAGCAATTTTGATCCTGAAAGATGGTTGAAGCCCAGGTAGGCACGATGCTGGATACTGGATACTTGATACTAGATCAGCGTCTGCGAACGAGTTAGATTCAACTGAGTAGGAAAAGAGACAATTCTTAAATCTTAAAAAGCTGTGTAAATTTGCAGGGTGCTTATCCAGAATCCAGGATCCAGGATCAAGTATCAAGTATCAAATATCCAATATCCGCATCTCCTAAATCACCCTTTTATACAGCGCTTCGTACTGAGGAACTATGTTTTCAATGCTGAATTTTTTTGCCTGTTGCAAAGCATTGGCTTTGAATTGAAGTAATGTGGCTTCGTCTTTTAAAATATACAATGCATTTTTACTCATATCATCCACATCTCCCACATTACTCATATAACCGCAGAAGCCATTGATATTTATTTCGGGCAATCCACCTGCATTGGTTGATATTACCGGAACTTCGGCTGCCATTGCTTCCAGGGCGGCTAAACCGAAGCTTTCATATTCGCTCGTTAATAAAAACAGGTCGGCAATGGGAAGGATATCTTCCATTTGTTCCTGCTTTCCCAAAAATTTAATGGCCTGGTGAGCATCACAGTCCCGTGCGGCAGCTTCTATATGTGTCCTTTCCGGGCCATCGCCCAATAACAACAAGGTAGAAGGCATTTTTTCATTGATCAGTAAAAAAGTAGCCACCACATCTTCCACCCGCTTTACTTTCCTGAAATTGGAGGCATGTACAATTATTTTTTCGCCTTTCGGTGCAATTAATTTTCTGAAAGCATCCACAGGTTTTTTGTGAAAGCGGTTTACGTCAACAAAATTGTAGATCACTTCAATATCTTTCTCTATAGTAAAATTTTTAAAAGTTTCTGCTTTGAGATTTTCAGAAACCGCCGTGAGCACGTCACTTTCATTCATGGAAAATGTTACCACCGGGCTGTAGGTCTTGTCCCTGCCTACCAGGGTAATATCGGTGCCATGTAACGTGGTAATTACGGGAATTCGTTTGCCCTGCTTTGCGAGGATCTGTTTTGCCATATAAGCCGCTGCAGCATGGGGTATGGCATAATGCACATGCAATAGCTCTACATTGTTATTCATAATTACATCCACCATGGTACTCGCCAGTGCTGTTTCATAAGGCGGATAATCAAATAATGGATAAGTAGGTACCCTTACTTCATGATAAAAAATATTGGCATGAAAACCGCTGAGCCGAACCGGTTGCCTGTAGGTGATGAAGTGAATATTATGTCCTTTATCTGCGAGTGCTTTGCCCAATTCCGTTGCCAGCACTCCACTTCCGCCAAAAGTAGGATAACACACAATGCCGATATTCATAAAGCGTTTGTTTTAGTAAGTGGAATAACAACAGGTTGTAATTACTGCAATTTACAGATTTATTTTTCACAGGGACCTCGTTCATATATGCTGATAATAAATTAATATTCCATGGAAGATCGGCGGGGAGATAAAAAGATCATTAACTAAAATGTGGAATGGGGATAAATCAGTAAGTTTGTTTCCTTAATAAAATATATGCGTATAAAGATATTATCAGCCATTGTATTCAACCTCCTTTTTTCTGCTTTTTCTTTTGCACAAACGGATGATTCTGTAACCATCAAAAAAATATCAGACGATATTCTTACTAACGGAACGGCTTATGAGAACCTGCGTTACCTCTGTAAAAAGATCGGTTCCAGGTTAAGCGGATCGCCGCAGGCGCAAAAAGCAGTGGAAGCCACATTTAAAATGTTACAGGACGCCGGAGCTGATACGGTTTACCTGCAACCCTGCATGGTGCCGCATTGGATAAGGGGCGAGAAGGAAAAAGGATATATTCAAACAGGGGATGGAACAAAGCATGATCTTCATCTATGTGCATTGGGCAACTCGGAAGGAACCGGGAAAAAGGGTATTAGCGGCCCTGTAATTGAAATAAAAAGTTTTGCAGCACTGGATGCTTTGGGCACAGCGGGTATAAAAGGAAAAATCGTTTTCTATAATTTCCCAATGAACCCAACGTATATACGAACATTTATGGCCTACGGGGAAAGCGGCGGATCCAGGACAAGAGGACCTGCCAGGGCAGCGAAATACGGCGCTATCGGTGTAATGGTGCGTTCCTTGGCCAGTAACCTTGATGATTATCCGCATACAGGCGTTACGATCTATAATGACTCCTTTCCAAAAATTCCTGCCGTAGCCATCAGTACCAATGATGCAGAATGGCTGAGCGAAAAACTGAAATTGAATGCAGTATTGAGTGCATACTTCAGAACTACCAGCACTATGCTGGCAGATGCGCCGTCTTTTAATGTAGTGGGAGAAATACGAGGTGCTGCATTCCCGGGAGAAATAATAACTGTGGGAGGCCACCTGGATAGCTGGGACCTTGCAGAAGGCGCCGAGGATGATGGTACCGGTGCTATGCAGGGCATTGAAGTGTTGCGGGTAATGAAGGCATTGAATTTAAAACCTAAGCGAACCATACGCGCAGTGATGTTTATGAATGAAGAAAACGGCGGACGCGGAGGGGCGAAATACCTGGAGATCGCCAAAGCAAAAAAGGAGAAACACATTTTTGCTTTGGAAAGTGATGCAGGAGGTTTTACGCCAAGGGGTTTTGGATTGGAAATGAGCGCAACACAAATAACAAAAGTGATGGCCTGGAAAAATTTATTCATCAATTATGGAGTATATGATCTGTCAGAAGGTGGTAGTGGATCAGACGTAGGGCCTTTAAAAGAGATCGGTGCGGCATTGGCAGGGCTTAGCCCCGACAGCCAGCGTTACTTTGATATTCATCATGCAGCAACGGATACTTTTGAAGCCGTAAGCAAAAGAGAATTAGAGCTTGGTGCAGTGAATATGGCGGCATTGATCTACCTGGTGGATAAATACGGGTTATGATTTTTTTCTAAAATATTGATATGGAGGAGATACGACCTGTTGCAAAATTGCAGCCGAAAAAGAAAAATGCATTCACGAATTTTTTGTGGAAGTTCGCGCTGGTTGCATTACTGTTGATCGCGGTCTCGATCTATTGGTTCTTTTATAATACTAAGAGCGATGGCACCCGTACAGTTTACCTGGTAAAAATTTCGCGGAAGGGAAATATTTTTAAAACCTATGAAGGCGAATCGCTGGTAAGCATTGGTGCCAATCCACAAACATCCCTCATTACAGAAAAATTCCTTTATTCTGTTACCAGTAAAGCATTGTACGATTCACTGACAAAATACGAGGGCCAGAAGATGACATTAAAGTACAAAGAATACCGCAGAAGTTTGCCCTGGCGTGGCGATAGTGAATATATTGTGTATGATTTTGATAAACCTGCCTTTTAGAATGTAAAATATTAAATGTTGAATGTAAAAGTTTCTGCCTTCGATAGTTTAAAAAATCTACAATATTTACGCACTTCTCAACTTTTACATTTATTATTTTACATTTTACATTTTACATTCCCCGTTCCCCGTTCATCATGCCTGGAGTAAAAATATGGCGGGCTTTTTATGAAAATCAGTTTTTTCTTTTTTCCATGCGCCTATAGTTTTTGTTTTTATGTATTCATTCGGTGAAGTCAGTTCGGCTGCAATACACAATTTAGAAAAAGGGTTACAGGTTTTCAGCAAGGTCTCTATTAATTGATTATTGCGATAAGGCGTTTCAATAAAGATCTGCGTGCTGTGTTTTTTTTTCGATGAAATTTCCATTGCTGTGATGGCTTTAATACGTTCCTGGGTATCAATGGGCAAATAACCTACAAATTCAAATTGTTGCCCGTTCATACCGCTTGCCATTAATGCTAAAAGGATAGAACTTGGTCCCACTAATGGTTTTATGATGGCATCCATTTCCTGTGCCGCCGCAATTAAGATTTGTCCGGGATCAGCAATTCCGGGGCAGCCGGCTTCACTGATGATAGCTATATTTTTCCCTTCCCTGATCTTTTGTTTAAATGTATCCAATTGTTCCTCCTCTGCTTTGTGAATGGTGAACCATTCGTAATGATCAATCACAATTTCTTTATCAATACTTTTTAAGAAGCGGCGGGACGTTCTTTCATTCTCTGCAAAGATCACCGTACAATTTTTCAAAGCATCGATGATGTATGCCGGGATAGTTTGAATGGCCAACTCATCCAATACTGAAGGAATAAGATAAATACAAGATTTCATGGTCGTCAGTTAATTTCCTTTGCTGCTACTATGGTATCGTTTTTTGTATTGTACAAACTTATAGTGGCTGCAATTACAGCATAGCTTGGCGCCAGTATCCAACCCAAAAAAGGCAGCAGGTGCATCATGAAAAATATCATGCCATTTCCGATCGCCAGGCCTTTGTGACGGCCTACAAAAGCAATGCTTTGTGAAGGCGATAATTTATTTCGTTCACAACTGTAATCCAGCATTGAGAAGCCCAGGTAGTAACATTCCACGATCAATGCTATCAGGGGGGTGATCCAGCCAACCACCGGGATAAAGGATAATATTAAAATGGTAATGGTATACACAGTTTGCCAGAGCATATTGCGCAGGGCCAGCCGGATACCCCGCAGGATATCTTTTATCAGTTGTTTGAAATTGAAGGGATATTCCTTGCCTTCAATGATGGCTTCTGTTTTTTCACTTAAATAAGCAAATAAGGGAGAGCCGATGATGAGGAATAAATATTTAAACAAAGAAAAATAAAATAACATCAATACCAGGTGTAATATGATCTGGCCAAATATCAGCAGAAAACTCAGCCAGCTGTTCTGCATTTGCTGCATCCAATCTTTCACGCCGGTTTTCAACAACATAAATTCAATGGCCCTGCTGCTGGATATCCAGAATAAATAAATTCCCAGGGAAAATAATATAGCATAGATCAATCCCGGAATAAATATCCACTTCCACAACCGGTGTTTTATAATAAAACGATGGGTATGAAAATAAGCCTGTATGGAAATAATGATCTCTTTAAGCATGATTAATTTTGAATTTGCCGGCACACTGCGGCCCACTTTATGTATTTTAGCTTTAAAGTTAAAGATATAATGAAGAAATTAGGGATTCAATTTTATGAAAGGGACGACGTTGTTGCCATTGCAAAAGAATTGATAGGTAAAATAATCATTACAAAATTTGATGGTATCATCACATCGGGGCGAATAGTGGAAACGGAAGCTTATTTCGGGTTTACGGATAAGGCTTCACATTCTTTTGGAGGAAAACGTACAGCCAGGAATGAACACATGTATGCAAAAGCCGCCACTGCGTATGTTTATATCTGTTATGGCATGCACCATTTATTTAATGTGGTTACCAATAAAAAAAATATTCCGGATGCGGTACTCATAAGAGCTGTTGAACCGCTACTGGGAATAAAAACCATGCTTACACGTACCAATAAAAAAAAACCGGATAACACCCTGACCAAGGGGCCGGGAAATGTGGGCAGGGCATTGGGCATTTCCAAAGAACATTCGGGTTTAAATTTATTGGGCAATAAAATATTTATTGTTGATGATGTGGCGGAGAACTATACACTTCCTGAAGATATGATAGGCTGCAGTAAACGCATTGGAGTGGAGAGCGCCGGGGCCGCTGCATTACTGCCTTATCGTTTTTATGTAAAAGGCAATAAATTTGTAAGCAGCTATCCCAACAAATAAAATATTTGTTACTATTGATTAAATAAGGATTCCCGCCCGGTATTGGACCGGGCGGGAGTTCTTTATTTAATATGAAGATAGCCTGTTTTATCTCACTTCCACCCGGCCGGTTTTCAATTTTTTGCCATTGGCATCCCTGAGCACAACAAAATACACACCTCCACTATTTCTTCCCAGGTCAACCTTGGTTAACTGGTAAGCCTGGTTTACAGGGAAAGTACTGTTATAGACCCTTCTGCCATAACTGTCATAAACGGTTATACCTTCTACAGTTGATCCACCGGAATTATAAAAGGTAACTGTAAACACACCGTTAGGAGTAGGGCTTGGAAAAATGAACAGTTTATCACTTGGCAAAGCGGAGATGGTGATCTTAGTGGAGTAATTGATACAAGTACCTGTAGCAACGTCTGTAACTCTCACCCTGTAATCGCCAAGGTTGTTTACGCTAACAGTGTATGTATTGCCATTACCTCCTACAGCCACATCAGTCCATGAAGTACCGCCATCAGTGCTCCTTTGCCATTGAATGGTGAGGCCTGCAGACGGTGTGGTAGTAGCTGTCAATATCGCTGAGTTACCGGCCAGTATAGCTGTTGCAGTTGATGAAAGAGATGCAGTCGGTAAAACATTTACAGTCAATACAGAAACAGTAGAAACGGTAGGTGATGTACAGGTTGCATTGGATAGCAATACACGATAACGATTAGCATTAAACGAAGTTGGTACATTGGTAATGGTTAATGTGGCTGTGTTCGCGCCGGAATAAGAAGCCACATTGGTAACGTTATTCCATGTAACACCATTATCGATACTTAGCTGCCATTGATAAATGATGGTAACGGTGCTGCTTCCCGTTACTGTAAAGCTGGTATTACCTGTACTGCAGATAGCAGTGGTGGCTATAGGTTGCGTGCTGATGCTAACCGGGCTGATCACCGTTAACACAACAGCAGTGGCTGTTGCAGCCGGTGTACAACTTCCGCTGACCACACACCTGAATTGGTAATTGTTCATGGCTGCTGTGACCGGGTTAACGGTTAATGAAGCTGTAGTAACACCGGAATAAGGAGCCCCATTGCTGAGGTTATTGAAAGTGGCACCATTATCTGTACTCAATTGCCATTGATAGGTTAAATTACTTCCGGTAGCCGTGATGGTGAATGTATTGCTGCTGCCTACGCATAAAGTAACACCTGCAGCCTGTCCTGTAATGGAAGGCGCGGTTTGAACCGTAAGTGTTGCAGCATTTGAATTTACAAATCCCCCTGGTGGTGCACCGTTCACCACGCAACGGTATTGATAACCTGACATTGCAGCTGTTACTCCTGTTAAGGTTAAAGAAACTGTGGTGGCGCCCCCATATACCCCACCGTTAGTAATATTATTCCATGTGCCGCCGCCATTGGTACTTTCCTGCCATTGATAAGTTGGTGTAGTACCCGATGCAGCTACAGTGAAGCTGGCATTTGCTCCGGCGCACACCGTTGTATTGGCAGGTTGTGAAGTGATGGTTATTGGTATATTCACTGTTAAAGTTGCACATCCGGAAGTTGCTGCAGGAGCACAGGTTCCGGAAACAAGACAACGGTAACCGTAACCATTCATTGCAGCAGTTGTTGGATTAATGGTTAGGGTAGCGGTATTAACGCCCGAATAAGGCGCCAGATTTATAATATTGGTAAAAGCCCCTCCGCATCCGCCAATACTTAGCTGCCATTGATAGGTCAGGTTTGCTCCCGTAGCGGCAACAGTAAAGCTTGCACTGCTTCCACTGTACACGGTTGAATTTGCCGGTGAGGCGGTAATGGCCGGCGGCGTTTGCACAGTAAGCGTGGCAGCGTTACTGTTAGTAAAGTTACATTGCCCTGTAACCACGCAGCGGTAGAGGCCTGCATCCGTGGTCTGAATGTTCACGATGGTATAGGAAGTGCCTGTGGCACCGGTAACATTTGGATAAGTTGCCCCGCCATCAATACTCTTTTGCCATTGATAGGTAAGTGCCCCGGTAGCAGCCACGGTGAAGGTAACGGTACCGCCTACACAAAATGTTTGTGATATGGGCTGCGGATTAATAGCTGGCCCTGCGCCTGCATTGATGATGTAAGTGATAATCCTTGTATGTGTACTTGCGCCCGCTACACCCTGGATGGTGATATTATAAGTACTGTTTGTGAGGGTATTGGCATTATTAAGCGTAACAACAGAATTATTGCCGGGTGTTACCGGGGTTGGATTGAAACTTATTGATGTGCCTGCCGGAACACCTGCAGTAGCAGTAAGGTTGATGGGTGTAGAGAAACCGCCCGTTGAAGTTGTTCCTAATGTAAGCTGAACATTAGCGGGAGAAGCAGGACATGCAACAGAAACAGGAGCGGGATTGGTAAAATCAAAATCGGGCCCGGTAGGGGCCGTGATGGTGAAGTTGGCATCAGAAATATCAAAGAAGATATTTCCCACCGCTTCTACTTTTATCCTTGCTGTTCCAGTGGGTAAATTAGGAATGGTTACCGTTGCTGAACCGGTATTCGGTGAACTTGCTGATATCACAGTTGGATAAGTTAATCCTCCATCAGTTGATAAAGAGATTTTTACGTTCGCTACACTTATTGGTGCCTGGTCGGTTCCCACCACATTCCATGTTACGGTTTGTGATGAGTTGCCTGCATAGCTTTCTCCACCATTGGGCACCGTTACTGCAAATGGCCCTGGAGTAGCAATGACATGGATCACAAATGTGCCCGTAAAACCAGCCTGGCAACCTAAACCTCCTGTAACCACTCCACCTGTTGCAGGCAGACCTCCGCTACCCGGGTGTACATCCCTTACCGTTAATCTGAATTTAAGGTCCCTTGCAACAGTGGCCATCGTTTCACCCTTTAAGCCGCCCATTACTGCCGGCGGATTTGCAGGATATCCTGCTAATATTACAGCAATATCAGGAATAGTTCTGCTGCCACTTGTTAGCGGTATGCGGGATTTAAAAAGCGGGCTGGTAGTATTTGCATTACCACCATTCCAAGCAGTTGCGGGACCAAGATCCCATTCTTCCCAATCATAAGTGAGTGGATCACCATTGGCATCAGTGGCTGCACCGGTTAAAGTAAATGGAGTGCTAATGGGAATGCTTGCTCCATTATTATTCATTGCTGTAATTACAGGGAGCGTATTTCCTGTAGCGGCTATTGCGGCACAAGTACCGCCTGTTCCTGCAGCATAATTACCAATTTCATCAAAACTAATGGTATGCATATACGGATCGCTGTGTGGTTGTATATCATCTGTACCGCAAATACCGGCATATCCCATAATAGTAGTACCGCTTCCCACTTCATAAGCTGTTGCCGCATTCCTGTTACCTCCTCCACAATTGCTGACTGTACTGTTAAACGGATGGTTGGCACCGTACTCATGCCCCATTTCATGAGCCACATAATCAATATCAAAATTGTCGCCCACCGGGTTCGATAAACCAGTTACGCCCTGTGCTTTAAAGCCGGCCTGACAAATTACACCCAGGTCCGCAACCCCGCCGCCACCCGTGCTGAACACATGGCCAATATCATAATTGAGTGAACCAATTATATTATCACAGGTAGTTTGATTTTGCCCAAGCATGGTTACACCGTTATTATTCGTGTATGGGTCAGTGCTAGGATCCAGGAAAATAAGTAGGTTGTTATTGGCTACAAGGATCATGCGTATCGACAACTCTTTTTCATACACCCCGGTTACGCGGTTCACAGATGTAAGCATAGCAGCTGCTACTGCAGGTACTGTAGGGCCAACACCGGCCACGGCTATTGCATATTCACCTGTGCATGCCAAGGCCAGGCGATAAGTGTTTAGTTGGGTTCCCCTGCAGGGCCCTGCTGTAGTCTGTTCCGGCTTATTAGTTCCCTGGGGAGTATTGCATACAAAATCCGGATTTCTTTTATTATCTGCAGTATAATAACTGATAAATATTTCCACGTATGGATAAAATCTGGGCATGGAAACCAAAATACGGATTATAATCCAGGCGGATGCTTGCATAGGGATCATCAATGCCATAACCCGCAAATGTTTTCATCTCCGGGAATTTTGCTTCCAGTCCCGGTTCCATGACGCTGCTTTCCCATACATGAAATCTCGCCATAGTGCCATCAGGCATGGGTAACTCCATGATGGGCGTTTGATTACTGATGATATTTTTGTCGGAAGGAAGCGACCATAAAAAAGCTCTTAACTGGTTGGTATTGGCAGCAAGTGTCCTGTATTTTTCAGGAATGATCATTCTTTTTCCCTGTAGCTGGGAAATGGCAGTTTCACTGGCATTACTAAAAAAAAGATTTTGTGCTGTAAGTGAAAAGGATGCTGCAAATACAAATAAAATTGTAAGCGAAACGGAGTAGATTTTTTTCATAAATCTGTGAAGATTTTAGAGTTTAAAAAGTATTGCTGAAGTAGCCATATGCTAATATTATAAAATTCTTTTCTCCCTTTTCATTCAAATCGTTTCTATCAAAAGGTTCCGGAATCTAATCAGCCACTTTATTCCAAAATAAAAACCACCCATTAAGGAGGCAACCTGTATAAGAATAAATTTGTTATGCTTTTAGAACTTCGGACAAGGAATACCTTTTACTTCAGAAGGTTTTTTGATATATATCAGTGAGATCTCTGAACCACCACGGGAAGCCGTAGCCGCTTTTAAATTGGAGATATTCAGGTCATAGCTGGCGCCAATTCTGAGGCCGCCGATTTCCAATCCGATATAGGGGATGATCGCATCATTAAAACGCATCCACCCGCCCAGATAAACACTGCTGGGATTATCCGGGTCCTGGTTTAGGTTGGCCCCAATGGCAGCGCCGATGGTAGTTTCGCTGGCTTTGTTCTGTATCTGGTGTATCACGGAAGTATGTACAGTAAGGTTATCCGATATCGGGAAAGAGCCACCGCCATGTATTGTAATACGGCCACTTAGCGCCCAGGTATTATCAAAGAAACTAACTTTTGGCCGGTTGATATGATACATAGAAGTACCTATATAAAAGTTGTTTGTCCCGTTTGTTGAACCAGAATATAATAAACCGGCATTCATATCAAAATAACTTTGAGTGCCACCATTTGGCAATACTTCCCTGGCAGATTCATTAGTAAAGCCATTTTGTGTAAGCATTTCTCCGTAAGTTAATCTCGATTGATCCAAACCCAGACTTGAATAGGTAGCCTGGAAACCTGCGCCGATAGTATTGTAGCCGTCTTCATCCAGGGATTTATGGTACGACATAGAGACAGAACCATAATTCAGTTTAAGAATATTGTCGGCGCTTGCATCTGATACCCCCGAAATACCAACACCAAAAACATCTCCCTGCGGGATCCTGGTTTTAAGAATAGGAAAATCAATGGAGGCACTTGTAGTAACATAAGCTTTGGGAATGGAGGGCCATTGATCACGGTGATTGGCAGACAAACGCCATAATCCCTCAAATTTGCCGGTAAAGGCAGGATTTAACGTAAGCGGGGATGCAAAAAATTGCGAAAAATGCGGATCCTGGGCTTTTGCCATTACCGCTAAAAACAGGGCACATCCTAAAACAATTGATTTTCTCATTTTCATTGACTATTCAGAACATTAAAGATAAGGAATTGCTTTAAAAAGCTGCACGGAAAAGTTGATAGTTAATAGTTGATAGTTGATAGTTCATTCAATTCGCTGGTTCTGTTAGAAATAGGAAGCAGGTTTATTTTCAGGATTTAAAGTCATATTAGAATAAAAGACAGTTTAAATTGAACATCCCCCAACTATCAACTATCAACTATCAATTATCAACTCCAAACTATTTTATCCTTGCAGCTTTGCTCCATATGCCAGGTCACCGGCATCTCCCAATCCTGGTACAATATAACCTTTCGCCGTTATTTCATCATCAATATCACCGCACCAGATCGTTGCTTTTGGTTCGGCCCTTGATATATATTCAAGTCCAACTGTACATGCAATTGCACAAACAATATGCAATTCTTTAATGTTGCCCTCTTCTTTTAAATACTGGATGGATTTCACCAGCGAAGAGCCGGTAGCCAGCATTGGGTCGCTTACAATAATAATGCGGTTCTCAATATCAGGGCAACTCATATATTCCAGCCTGATGTCGAAACTGCCATCAGGATTGTGTTTGCGATAGGCACTGATAAAAGCATTGTCGGCTTTGTCAAAATAATTCAATAAACCATTATGCATGGCAAGGCCGGCGCGTAAAATAGTGGCCAGCACGGGTTGTTCTTTCAATACTTTACTGTTGCTGATTCCCAGTGGCGTGGTGATTTCTTTTTCTTCCCAGGGCATTTTTTTACTGATCTCATAGCCGATCACTTCGGCAATCCGTTCCAGGTTGCGTCTGAAACGCATCCGGTCGGCCTGCACTTCCACATCCCTTAATTCGCTCACCCAGTTGCTTACCAGGGAATATTGCTCGCTGAGATTGATGACCATTGTTTGCAGTTTGGTGTTTTGTATTTTTTGTTGCCGGCATTTTATCTGTGGTCATCATCGTCCCCGCCGCGGCGGAGCTCTCTTGTATAACATACCATTTTTCATCTGTGTTAATCCATATAATCCATGGCAAACTCAAACAAAACTAAAATAAAAAAAATCAGTTTTACTTTATTTTTTAACATTCTCTTTCACAAAAAAGTGCTTTTATTGTACTCAAATCACACAAATGAAAAAGATACCAATGGTTGTGGCAATGCTGACCCTTGTTTTCTCGGCCTGCAACAACAGTGACAAAAGTCCCGAAAAAACAAAAGATAAGTATGAACAAACCAAGGAAAACCTTGCTGAAACAGAACAAAAGAACCCCGAACTTTTTATAACAGCCACCGGCCACGATAAACGAAACCTCATTGGCCAAACGGTAGTAAAAGGAACCCTTACCAATACAGCAAAAGTAAGCAGCTTTAAAGACGTGAGCCTGGAATTATCTTTTTACAGTAAAACCGGCGCTTTATTGGAAAAAGACCGGGAAACCATTTATGAAACCCTGGATCCCGGTGACAGCAAAAGTTTTAAAACAAAATATTTCGCACCCAAGGGTACCGACAGTGTGGCATTGAAAGTAACAGGAGCAAAACCTTCATAAGCGTTTATTTAAAAGACTTCCGAAGTTTTAAAAACTTCGGAAGTCTTTTAAATGAATTTAAACTCATCCCCGTCAAACAATCCCAGGTCACTCAGTTTTAAATGCGGTATCACCAGCAATGCCATAAAAGATAATGTCATAAAAGGCGAGGCTAACGGGGAACCCAGTTCTTCTTTAACCATTGTATCAATAGCGGTATACCCCGCGGCCACTTTATAACCGTCTTCATTACTCATTAATCCTGCAACAGGTAAGGCCAGCACCATTTCTTTCACGGGGCTAACTGCGCTTACCCCTCCCCGTTCATTTATAACAAGATTCACTGCCTTCATCAGGCTTATATCATCCACACCCACGGCTACAATATTATGTGAATCATGTGCAACAGAAGAAGCGATCGCCCCGCAGCGTAGCCCAAAATTTTTAATAAAAGCCTTTGCTACAGGCGCATTGGTATAACGGTTCACCACCACCATCTTTAAAATATCCCGCCCCACATCACTGATTATTTTGCCATCCATGATTGTTGGTGCGGCAAAGAATTTATTGGTGATCAGTTGCCCGTCCAATGCTTCCATCACGGGAATTTCCTTTTCTCCGTTATAGGTAACAATAAAATCGGCGGGCATCTTTTCATCACAACTAAAATTATTGATCAGTTCCGATCTGCCGCTTTCAATTTTTGACTGGCCGTTTTCAGCAACCAACTCCCCATCAATATAGGTTTGCTGCACTTTAAAACTGACGAGGTCTTCCACTACGATAAAATCTGCCGCATCTCCTGTTCTTAGTAAACCGATATTCATTTTATAATGTAATACAGGATTTATACAGGCTGCTTTCAACACTTTAAAAATGTCGATCCCTTTGGCAACAGCTCTTGCACAAAGCTGGTCAATGTGCCCCACCGCAAGGCTGTCAGGATGTTTATCATCGCTGCAAAACATCATCATTTCGGCATGATCATGCATCAGGCCGATCAATGCTTCAAAATTTTTTGCTGCACTTCCTTCTCTTACCAGGATCTTCATTCCGTACTGGAGTTTATCCAATGCTTCGGCTTCAGTAAAACATTCATGGTCTGTGGATATCCCGGCATCTATGTATTTTTTTGCTGCTTCACCCCTTAGCCCGGGCGCGTGTCCGTCAACCGGTTTATTGTATTTTTTAGATGCGGTTATTTTTTTCAACACTTCGGCATCACCATGCAATACGCCGGGAAAATTCATCATTTCACTCAGGTAATATATTTCATCTTTCTGCAACAGCATATCCACCTCATCAGCCGTTAAGGCAGCTCCGGCCGTTTCAAAAACGGTGGCAGGTACACAACTGGGCGCACCAAAATGAAACTTAAATGGAACCGTCTTTCCATTTTCTATCATAAACTCCACGCCTGCCATGCCACAAACATTGGCAATTTCATGGGGGTCGCTGACCGTCCCCACCGTTCCATGCACCACGGCAAGTTTTGCAAATTCAGAAGGAACAAGCATGGAACTTTCTATGTGCACGTGGCTGTCGATAAAACCGGGAAGAATATAGTTGGCAGTTGGTAGTTGGTAGTTGGTAGTTGGCAGTTGGGATACAGAAACGATCTTCCTGTTCTCTACTTCGAGTTCGCCGTAAAAAATGGTTTTATTGAAAATGTCTACGATATTGCCCTGTATTTTAAACGAAGCCATATTTTTGTTAATGATTTTTAGTTTATGATATGAATGGCATAAGTTACAGGATAAATGGAAAACCAAAAAAAGAAATACACAATAATTTTGATTTACCTTTCGCCTTAAATTTAACAGGATGAGAAATTTATTAATTTTCGGCTTATTTGTAATTCTATTGGTCTTTGTACAGTTTGCACAGGCCCAAACTGTTGATGAAATAATCAATAAATATATTGATGCCCTGGGTGGAAAAGAAAAACTGGTTGCACTTAACTCTGTGTATATGGAAGGGGTGTCTGTAATGAATGGTAATGAGATCACTAATAAAACCACCAAAGTGCAGGATAAACTTTTCCGCAATGAAATTAATTTTGGGATGGGCAGTATAACGACAATTGTTACGCCGGATAAAGGCTGGCGTTCCAATCCCCGGAATGGCGGCGCATTTGAAGCCATGTCGGATGATGCGCTTAAAGACGCTCAATACCAAATGGATTGTGCGGGCCCCATGGTTAATTATGCTGCCAAGGGGCATAAGGCAGAATTGATTGGAAAGGAAGCCATTGATGGGATGGATTGTTTTAAGATAAAACTAACAACAAAGGCCGGTAAGGAAATCAATTACTGGATAGATTCCAAAACCTACCTGATCTACCAGTCTTCTCAAAAAGGCGGCTTCGGTGGCGGAAGAGGGGCCGATATGGAACTGGTAACCGTATTTAAAGATTATAAAGGAGTTGATGGAATACAATTTGCCTTTACAACTGAATTAAAAGGTAATGCCGGCGGTTTTTCCGGCGGAACAATGAACTACGAAAAAATTGAACTGAATAAACCGGTTGACGATAAATTATACAAACCTGAATAATTAAAACAATAAAGATGAAACAAATTAAAAATGCATTGCTCGTTTTAGTATTACTGCTAAGTTTTCATGGAGTAAAAGCACAAACCGTTGATGACGTAATTGAAAAATATATTAACGCACTGGGTGGCAAAGAAAAACTAATGGCGCTTAATTCAGTCAAGATGGATGGAACCCTCACTGTTCAGGGCTTTGATATTGGCATTACCGTAACCGTTTTAAACGGGAAAGGTTCAAGAACGGATATTTCCGTACCCGGGCAGACAGACGGATTCAGGATAGTTACGCCAACCAAGGGCTGGAATTTTTTACCCTTCCAGGGACAAACTGCACCGGAAGAATCGCCGGAAGACCAGGTTAAAATGGCACAGAGTGGTCTCGACCTGCAAAGTCCGTTTTTAAATTATGCGGCAAAGGGCAATAAGGTGGAATTGTTAGGAAAAGAAAAAGTGGACGGGGCAGATTGTTATAAAATAAAGATCACGTATAAAAATGGCAAGATGGCTACTGTGTTCATTGATGCGAATACCTATTACCGGGTTAAAACTGTTTCAACTGTAAATATTGATGGAGCGGATACTGAAATCGAAGTTACCTATTCTGATTTCAGGAAAACACCGGAAGGTTATTCATTCGCTTATTCACAAACAACTCCAAACGGGCCCATTTCATTTAACTCCATTGAGATCAATAAACCCGTTGATGAAAAGATCTTTAAAGCAAATTGATAATACTCACTGATGTAAAAAAGTGTTCCGGTTATTTGGAACACTTTTTTATTTGTAACCAGTTACAATTTATCAGTCTTTAGAAACGAACTGCCGGTAACAAATAAAACCATTGCCAGTGACCGGACTAAAAAAGGATGGAGAAATAATTTACTTTTGCTGCTTATGAAAATCGCTGCTGCATTCAATTACTTTTTTGGCAGAATGATGAACGCACGAAAAGTCCGTATCAGTTATTCTTTAAATTTTCTTGGGCGGGAGCGAAAAATTGACAGGAATTACCTGGATTATATCAGGCTTGCCACCCTTGAGTTGGTTGCCCATGAGATCGATTCAAAGAAGATTCCCGGCGCTGTTGCGGAATTGGGAGTTTATAAAGGAAAATTTGCCCGTTATATCAATCAGTATTTTCCAAACCGGGAACTATATTTGTTTGATACGTTCAAAGGATTTGATAAAGCTGATATCAAAGCAGAATTGCAGCATAATTTTTCAACCGGCCAACAGGATTTCAGTAAAACTTCCGTGGAGGAAGTATTAAAACAAATGCCGTTCCCCGACAAATGTGTAATTAAACAGGGTTATTTTCCAGGGTCTGCCAAAGGCCTGGAAGAAGAATTTGTTTTTGTAAGTATTGATACCGATCTGTATGAACCCATTTATAACGGGCTGAATTATTTTTACCCGCTTTTAAAGAAAGGGGGTTATATTTTTGTGCACGATTATAATAATGACAGCTATTCGGGTGCTAAACAGGCGGTCGAAAAATTTTGTATTGAAAACGGTGTCAATAAAATACCATTGCCCGATAGTTGCGGAACAGCAGTAATAGGTAAGTAAGCGCTCATGGTTTTATCGTTGAATGGTGATGAGGCCTTTTGATCTAAAGATACTGTTCAACTATTTAACCATGGTGCAATTCATCCATTCAATTACTCATCCATCAGATCCGGCCTCTTCTCTTTTGTGCGTTGCATAGATTGTTCATTTCTCCATTCATCTATTAATGTATGATTACCGCTTAATAAAATATCGGGTACTTTCCATTCACGGAAGGCTTCAGGCCTGGTATACACCGGGGGTGCCAGTAAATTATCCTGGAACGAATCTGTTAATGCCGATGTTTCATCATTCAACACACCGGGTATCAGCCTTCCTATTGTATCAACCAACACCGCAGCAGCCAATTCTCCCCCGCTTAAAACATAATCACCGATCGAGATCTCTTTGGTAATAAAATGGTCCCTCACCCTTTGGTCAATTCCTTTATAGTGGCCGCATACCAGCAATAAATTATTTTTCAGGGAAAGATGATTGGCCATTTTTTGATTGAATGTTTCGCCGTCAGGTGTTAGATAGATCACTTCATCATAAACAGTATTTTTTTGCAACGATTCGATCGCATTCACCAGCGGTTCTATCATCATTACCATTCCTGCCCCGCCGCCAAATGCATAGTCATCCACCTGCGCTCTTGCATAAGTGGTATGATCTCTTAAATTAATAACGTTTATTTCCAGTAAACCTTTTTCCTTTGCTCTTTTCATAATGGAATGAGCAAACGGACTGTCTAGTAGATCAGGAAGAACGGTAATTATATCTATTTTCATTTTGCAAAGTAAATGAATGTAGGACAATAAATGCAGCTAGTGGCCAGAGGGAAACGGTTAGTGGGGTATGCAATTCATTGCTTCCCACTTGCTACTCGCCACTCCCCATTAACCAAATTAATCACCCGTGAATCCATCTATATCCCTCTTGTCTTTTTTAGTGGGCCTGCCTTGTTTGCTCATTCGTTTACCCGTATGAAAAACGGCCGCCTGGAATTTTACCCGGTCTAATTCTTCCGCGGGTGTAATGTCAATATAACAGGTAATGGCTTCACTGTATTGCACACGGTGATCGAGCAAAGCAACTACTTTTATCAACCAGCGTTTGGCCTCCGTCTTCACTTCATATTCATCTCCTGCCTTCACTGTCCGGGATGCTTTTGCAGGATCTCCACCATGTTTTACTTTCCCTTTATCACATGCATCGGCAGCCTGGCTGCGGGTTTTAAACAAACGAATGGCCCAAAGGTATTTATCCAGCCTTAGTTTTTCTTCTCCCATTCTTCAAAAATAAATCCTTTTATACCAATGGTGATTGCTGCTTGCTTTATTTCCTTAATTTTATTTTTCTAAAAACCTGCACATGAAATTCAGACCAGTAAAGATTATCGTCCTCGTTGTTTGTACCATTCAATTTGCTTTTGCTCAAAGAGACATCAAATGGATGGCTGATGGTAATGCCTATATGACGAAAAAAAATGGTGGTATAATAAAAGTTGATCCCCAAACCGATGCGGAGACCGTATTGGTAAAACAAGACCAGCTGATGCCGGCCGGCGCTTCAAAAGCTTTGGTACCGCAGTCTTACAGTTTCAGTAATGATTATACCAGGGTGCTTATTTTTACCAATACGGTAAAAGTATGGCGATTGAGAACAAGAGGCGATTACTGGCTGCTCGATATCACTGCCAATAAACTAACGCAAATGGGTAAGGGCCTTCCGGCACAATCACTGATGTTTGCAAAACTTTCTCCCGACGGGAAAAAATGCGCCTACGTGAGTGAACATAATTTATTTTCGGAAGATATTTCCACTAACCATATCACTAAACTCACGACCGACGGTACACGAAAATTCATTAACGGAACTTTTGACTGGGTGTACGAAGAGGAGTTTGGTTGCAGGGATGGTTTCCGCTGGAGTCCTGATGGAAACAGGATCGCCTTCTGGCAGGTGGATGCCACCAGGATACGCGACTATTACATGTTGAATACAACAGATAGCATCTATTCGCATGTGATCCCGGTGGAATATCCCAAAGTAGGGGAAGCTCCTTCCCCCGTGCGCATTGGCGTTATTGACATTACCGGTGGAGCTGTTCGCTGGATGAATATTGAAGGCGACCCGCAGCAGCATTATATTCCCCGTATGGAATGGTCGGGTGACAACGAGCTGATGGTGCAGCAACTGGACCGCAAGCAGCAGGAAAGCAAACTCATTTACTGCAATGTAACGGATGGGAGTACACGTACTTTATGGAGTGAGCATGATAATGCCTGGGTAGACCTGAACTCAGCCGATATTTTTGGCGAGCCCGGAGGTTTTGACTGGATAAATAACGGGAAGGATTTTATCTGGATAAGTGAAAAAGATGGATGGAGACATATATACCAAATAAGCCGGGATGGCAAAACAGAAACCCTCATCACCAAAGGGAATTATGATATTGATGTGATAAAGTGTATAGATGAGGTCCATAACTATATTTATTTTACCGCATCACCCAATAACCCGACACAGTTGTATTTGTACAGGGTGAAACTGGATAATAAAAAAGCCACTAAAAATACCGGCCCGAGATCAATGGAAGACCCTGAAATGGTAAGCGATTTTAATCTTACCGGCACCCACGATTACAATATTTCACCAAATGGAAAATATGCCACGCATTCTTTTTCCAATTATAATACATCGCCGGTAAAAGAATGGGTGACATTGCCGGATAATAAACCTATCGATGCAGCGAAAAGTATTGCTGTAAACATTAAAACGGATAAGACGATCAACGTGGAATATTTGCAAATAAAGACTGAAGATGGCATCACACTGGATGCATGGATCAACAGGCCCGCGCACTTTAACCCCGAAAAAAAATATCCCGTTGTTTTTTATGTATATGGTGAGCCCGCAGCCGCAACCGTTAGTGATAGTTACCGCAATCACAGCAATTTTTTATACGACCGCGACATGGGAGAAGACGGTTATGTGCAGGTGGCCATTGATAACCGGGGTACGCCCATGCTGAAAGGCGCAGCCTGGCGCAAATCCATTTACCGCAAGATCGGTACCATCAACATTCGGGATATGGCGATGGGCTTTAAGAAACTGATGGAAGACCATCCTTATTTTGACAGGGACCGTATTGCGGTTTGGGGATGGAGTGGCGGCGGGTCTTCCACACTAAACCTGATGTTCCAGTACCCGGAAATTTTTAAAACAGGGATTGCCATTGCGGCGGTGGCCAACCAGTTATTTTATGATAATATTTACCAGGAAAGATACATGGGTTTACCACAGGAGAACAAAGAAGATTTTATAAAAGGCTCACCCATTACTTATGCAAAGAATTTACAGGGAAATTTATTGTACATACATGGCACAGGAGATGATAATGTACAATACGATAACGCAGAAGTGCTGCTGAATGCACTGATAGAAGCCAAAAAACAATTCCAGTTCATGGCTTATCCTAACCGTACACACAATATTAATGAAGGGGAAGGTACGAGTGAACATTTATCAACCCTGTATTCTTCTTTTCTCAGAAAAAACTGCCCGCCGGGAGCGAAGTGATAAACGTTTTAGAGAGGCTGTCAAACAGTTCGTGATAGAAGTGAGTGGAGAATGACTAGTGGCTAGTGGGAATGCGGTTGAGTTAATAAGTTCTCTTTCCCATTCACCACTCGCTACTCCACTGATTTTGATACAGACTTATTAAAACTTTAGTTATTATTTTTGCGTATTTATTCTCAACTTTGTATAACCAAAACTATTGATAATGAAAAAACTCTGTCTTTCTCTAAGCCTGATCTTATGTTCCTGCCTGCTTTTTGCGCAACAAACTTTTACTATTAAAGTAGTTGATTCGAAGACAGGAAATCCTGTATCAAATGCCTCTGTAAAAATCAATTCCACCAATAAAGGGGTGATCACCAATGCTGACGGAAACAGTACCATTTCCGCACGCGCAGGTAATGTATTGACGGTAAGCAGCATTGGATATAAAGACCAGGATGTAAAACTGGGCGGACAGTCATCAATTACGGTAAGCCTGGAAGCTACTGCTGTTGATATTGCGGATGTAGTTGTTATTGGTACACGTGGCGCGCCAAGGGCCAAAACCGAAACGGCAGTACCCGTTGACGTTATCAGGATCAACCAGGCCGGATTGCCCACTGCAAAAATGGACCTCACTTCTGTTTTGAATATGGCGGCGCCTTCATTCAATTATAATAAGCAAAGCGGGGCAGATGGAGCTGACCATGTTGACCTGGGCACATTGCGTGGCCTGGGCCCCGATCAGACCCTTGTACTCATCAATGGTAAAAGACGCCACCAGACCGCATTTGTAGCATTATTTGGTACAAGAGGCAGGGGTAATTCGGGAACAGACCTGAATGGATTCCCTGAAGCATCGGTTGATAGAATTGAGATTTTACGTGATGGGGCTTCCGCGCAATATGGTTCCGACGCAATGGCCGGCGTAATGAATATCATTCTTAAAAAAGATGTGAATCACTGGAGTATCAATACCGGTTACTCGGGTTATTATGACAACAAATTCAATTCTGATAAATTCAATGCGGGCAATCAATATTATTCCGGCAGCAAAATTGACGGCGGTACTTTTTCTTTTTCTGTTAATAATGGCGTGAAGATCGGGAATAACGGAGGGTTTGTGAATATTTCAGCGGATTATCTCACCCAGGGAAAAACATTCAGGCAGGCGGATACCACTAACTGGCAATCGGAAAAAAATGCCCTGCCTTATATTAATACCGGAAGAAGAGCGTTTGGAGATGGCTCAGTGGATACTTATGGTGCCATGTATAACCTGGAGATACCCACAACCGCAAGTAATAAAACCACCTTTTATTCTTTTGGCGGATATAATTACAAGAAGTCAGACGCATATGCTTACACAAGAAACTGGAGTGGAAGACCTGAACGTTTTCCTGCTGATCTGAACGGCAATCTGATGTATGATCCGGATATTATGCATACCGCAAATGATGGAGAAATTTATTATAACCCGCATATTCAAACTCAAATTACAGATGAATCTTTTGCTGCTGGCATTAAAGGCAAATGCCATAACTGGAACTGGGACTTCAGTAATACCGTAGGAAGAAATGATTTTCATTATTTCGGAGATAAAACATTTAACGCATCCCAGTTCATCACTGCCGGCACTTTACGCCAAACACATTTTAATGATGGTGGTTTTAATTTTTTACAGAATACCATTAACCTCGATATGAGTAAATCCTTCAAAACGGTTGCCGAAGGACTTAATTTAGGATTGGGTGCCGAATACAGGTATGAATACTATACCATTTATGCAGGCGAAGAAGCTTCTTATAAAAATTATCATAACAGCGATGTGTATTATCCAAATACTGCTGATTTCAGAACGCCCGCATCAGGTTCACAGGGTTTTCCGGGCTTTAGTCCTGCAGATGCTGTAAAAGCTAACCGTTCAAACGTTAGTTTATATGCCGATGCGGAATTAAACGCAACAAAAGAATGGTTAGTGGACGGTGCGGTTCGTTTTGAAGACTATTCCGACTTTGGTTCTGTCTTTACTTTTAAAATGGCCTCACGTTATAAGATCACTCCTGATTTTAATTTAAGAGGGTCAGTGAGTACGGGTTTCAGGGCCCCATCTTTGCAGCAGATCAATTTCAGCAATACGCTTACTTCATTCAGTGGCGGCCAGTTGGTTCAATCCCGTATTGCAAGCAACAGGGATCCTATTACAAAAGCTGCGGGGATACCTGACCTCAAGGAAGAAACTTCCGTTAATGGAAGTATCGGGTTCAGTTGGAAGCCAACCAGAGAACTTACTTTTACCGCTGATGGTTATATGGTAAAAATAAAAGACAGGGTTGTTTTATCAGGATTATTCGATAAAAATGATCCCACACTACCTGCATCATTTACTTCACAAATTCCGGCAGATGTTTCTACTGTGCAGTTTTTTGCCAATGCGGTTAATACCACAAATTACGGATTGGATATCGTTGCGGACTATTCTAAGAAATGGGGAAACCGGGGAATTAAAGCATTATTGGCCGGCAATTTTCAACATATGACAATTGATGCCATTCATGTACCTGCTGCATTGAATGGCACGGTGCTAAATCAAAAGACTTTCTTCAGCGACAGGGAAGAAGCTTTTGTACTGGCATCGGCGCCCAATCTTAAATTCAGCCTGAGTTTCGAATATGATATAAAAAAATTCGGCGTTGGAACTCACCTTACATATTTTGGTTTAATAAAACTGATGGGCTTTGGTGATGCAACTGTAGACAATCCCAATCAAACTGGCATTAACCCGCAGGTACCTTCCGACAATGATCCCAATGTATTAGTTCCCGAAGTATTTAATTTTAAAGGAAAACTGACAACGGATATTTTTGGTTCCTACAGGATCTCCAAAAAAGTGAGTGTGTTTATCGGTGTTGATAATGTATTTAATGTTCACCCGGATCTTGGCGTGAATCCGAAGGCAAAGGGTTGGTTTGGAGATAATGAATCGGGCGGCCCCTGGGATTCTGTGCAGATGGGCTTTAATGGTATGAGGGGGTTTGCTAAGTTTGCTTTTAATTTTTAAGAAAGAATTCTAAAGACGGGTATTTATCCCACAAAGACGCAAAGGCCGCAAAGATCATAAACTGAATTGAATTTATCTTTGTGTACTTAGTGGGTTTGCGGGATCTTTTTTTTAAAAAAATATAAGCTCGGAGATTTATGAAAAAAATTATACAGCAATTCTTTTGTACGCTGATCTGTTTGTTTTTTTTCCTGTTTTCATTCCCGCAAAACAAAATAATTGTATTCCAGTCTGATTTTGGATTGAAGGACGGTGCGGTATCTGCCATGAAAGGTGTTGCCATGGGCGTTTCCGCCGACCTGAAATTGTTTGACCTTACGCATGAGATACCTGCTTATAATATCTGGGAAGCTGCCTATCGGCTGGAACAGACGGTGGCTTACTGGCCCGCAGGTACCGTATTTGTTTCTGTGGTGGATCCCGGTGTAGGAACGAACAGGAAGTCGGTTGTACTCAAAACAAACTCCGGACATTTCATTGTTACACCGGATAATGGAACACTTACCCTGATCGCGGAATCATTGGGTATTGCTGCAATAAGAGAAATTGATGAGGTGGTGAATCGTCGCCGGGGTTCTGAAGACTCGTACACATTTCACGGGCGTGATGTGTACGCCTATACCGCCGCTCGTTTAGCCGCCGGCGTTATTAGCTTTGAACAGGTAGGAAAACTGCTGCCCAATGATGTGGTGAAGATCCATTATCAGCAGGCAGCCATGGAAGGAAAGAAAATAAAAGGCACTATCGCAATACTTGACATACAGTATGGAAATATCTGGACCAATATCCCCTCCGTTCTTTTCAGGGAGTTTGATGCAACATTCGGAGACCAGGTACACGTAGTGATCTATCACAATAAAGTAAAAGTCTACCAGGCTAATATGCCCTACAGTGCAACATTTGGCGCTGTGGAAAAAGGCAAACCATTGCTGTATCTCAATAGTTTGATGCAGGTTTCATTTGCTTTGAACCAGGAGAATTTTTCAACGATCAATCATGTGTATAGCGGGAATGAGTGGACAGTGGAGATCAGTAAGAAGTAATGAGCAATTGGCAATAAGCAATGGGCAATAAGCAATTGGCAAGTGGGAAAAAACTAAGTGGCGAGTTAGGAATCATCAATAACAGGTGAGTACTTGGTTAAAGATTCGAAATTTGCACATCTGCACATCTGCATATTATTCTCTTCCCGGGTATTCCTCCAAAGCTTTTTCCAAACAATCCATAGCGGCATTGATGGCATTGCAGTTGATCACATATGCCAGGCGAACTTCATTTTTTCCAAGACCGGGAGTACTGTAAAAACCCGTAGCAGGTGCCAGCATTACGGTTTGTCCGTTGAAAGAAAAAGATTCCAGCAACCATTGGCAAAATTTATCGGAGTCATCAATGGGTAATTTGGCCATGGCATAAAAGGCGCCGCCGGGGTTAGGACAAAAAACACCGGGGATCGCATTGAGACGATTCACGATCGTATCGCGCCGTAATTTATATTCGGCTTTCGGAGATGCAAAATAATCATCCGGCAGGTCTACCGCAGCTTCGCCCAATATCTGTGCAAAAGAAGGAGGGCTTAACCTGGCCTGTGCAAATTTCATGGTGGCATCCAGTACGGCTTTATTTTTGGTAACGAATGCGCCTATACGCCCGCCACAGGCACTATATCTTTTACTGATGGTATCCATCAATATTACATTATCCTCCACACCGATTAAATGCATGGCGCTGGTATGCCGGCCTTCATAACAAAACTCACGGTAAGCCTCATCTGCAAATAAATAAAGATTGTGTTGGAGGATGATCTGCTTCAGCACTTCCATTTCCGCAGCACTGTACAGGTACCCGGTGGGGTTATTGGGATTGCAGATGACAATGGCCTTTGTTTTTGATGTAATTGCTTTTTCGAAATCTTCCATGGGGGGTAAAGCAAAACCCGTTTCAATAGAAGAAGTAATGGGTTTTATAATAACGCCTGCTTCTACCGCAAAGCCATTGTAATTGGCATAAAAGGGTTCCGGGATGATCACTTCGTCGCCCGCATCAAGGCATCCCATAAAACCAAAGATAATAGCTTCGCTTCCGCCCGTGGTGACAATGATCTGCTCTGGAGTAACATCAATACCTACCTTTTTGTAGTACTGCACTAATTTTTTTCGGTAGCTTTCGTTGCCTGCACTATGACTGTATTCCAACACTTTAAAATCAGAATGACGCACCGCATCAAGGCATGCTGCGGGTGTTTCAATATCGGGCTGGCCAATATTCAAATGATATACTTTTATACCTTTTCTTTTTGCAGCCTCTGCATAGGGCACTAATTTTCTTATTGGCGATGCGGGCATCTGTTTGCCGCGGTTGCTTGCTGTTAACATGATGCAAATATAAAACAGAGTTTCGAGTTTGGGGCAAAGAGATCGAAAGAGAAAAGGAGAAAAAAAGAGAGCAGTATTAAACTTCTTCCCTCCTTTTCTCTTTTGTACTCTTAGCTAACATTTTCACCCGCTTCGATAAAAGCTAAATAGCAGTACTGCCGATGAACGTAATGCGACGCAACGATGATGCTCAAAGAACAAATGCCTGTACCATATTTTTAAATTAATTTTACGCATGCCAATTTTTAGTTCCAGCAGCCGCATCATCATTACCTGCAGTAACCGTTTATCCCCTTTTTTGGAAAAAGAAATTGTTCAATTGGGTTTTACTCCCGTGCGGGTATTTAAAACAGGAGTTGAACTGAGTGGTACTTTAACGGATTGCATTCGGTTGAACTTGAACCTGCGTTGTGCCAGCCAGGTTTTATTTTCACTGAAGGAATTCAATGCCGGTAATGCGGATGACCTGTATAAAACTTTGATCGATTTTCCCTGGGAATCTGTTTTAGCATTGGATGGATATTTTTCCATCAGCAGCAATGTAGATAATCCAAGCATTAATAATTCATTATTTGCGAATGTAAAAGTGAAGGATGCGATCGTGGATCGCTTCCGGAATAAAACGGGTGAACGACCCAACTCGGGCCCGGAGACTGATAAAACGGTGATCCATTTATACTGGAAGGAATCGCTTGCAGAAATTTTTATTGATACCTCGGGAGAAACATTATCCAAACATGGTTACCGGAAGATACCCGGCAAGGCACCCATGCTGGAATCCCTGGCTGCCGCCACTTTGCTGGCAACGAAGTGGGATAGACGCTCCCCGTTCATTAACCCGATGTGCGGTTCGGGTACACTTGCCATTGAAGCTGTATTGCTGGCTACCAACCGAAAACCTGGTTTGCTGCGATTTAATTATGCATTCATGCACATAGTAGGTTATGATGAAAAATTATATGCCCAGGAATTTAAAAAATTAGAGCAGCAGGTGCAGGAATTGCAGGAGTTAAAAGTTATTGCAACGGATATCAGCGAAGACGCCATAAATATTTCGAAAGTGAATGCAGGTATTGCAGGCGTGGAAGAACTGATCGAATTTGCTGTTTGTGATTTTGAAGTAACAACCATTCCTGAAGAAGGCGGAGGTATCATTTATTTTAATCCCGAGTATGGTGATCGCATGGGTGAAGAAGCAGAACTGCAATTTACGTATAGCCGTATAGGTGATTTTATGAAGAAGAAATGTAAAGGCAATACAGGCTATGTTTTTACCGGTAATTTAGAACTGGCAAAAAAGATCGGATTAAAACCCAGCCGCCGCATTGAATTTTATACCAGTAAGATCGATTGCCGGTTATTGGAATATGAATTGTATGGTGGAACCAAACGGGTGGATAAATAATGGGATACTGGATACAGGATACTGGATAAGAGCCCATGAAATAGTTGGCTTCAACTGAGTAGGCAAAAGCTAGCTATTCAATATTCTAAAATATTTTCGGTTGTTGGAGTATGAATTGTATAGTGGGACCAAACGAAGGGATAAATAATGGGATACTGGATAAGAGCCTATGAAATGGTTGGCTTTTAACTGAGTAGGCAAAAGCTAGCTATTCAATATTCTAAAATATCTTCGGTAATTGAGCTGCATCCAGTATCCGGTATCCAGCATCAAGCTTTATTCCGTATATACACCAGCTTGATCCCCGCCTTATCCGTTTCTCTTTTATCAATTTCAAACTGGCTCAGGGATTTTATTAAAGGGGTCAATTTTAAGAAGCCATAATTCCTGGGATCAAAGTTGGGTTGCTTTTTCAGCAGGAGGTTTCCCACATCGCCCAAAAATGCCCATCCGTTTTCATCAGCAAGATCATCGATCGTAGATGCAATTAATTTGAGTGTTTCTTTATTCAGTTTGTCAACAGAAGCCTTGTGCACAGGTTTGCTGGCCCTGGTTTTGCTGTGATCTGCTTCGGCTGTTTCGGGTACCGGGATGATCTCCATGTAAATGAATTTATCACATGCCACGATAAAAGGATGCGGTGTTTTCTTTTGCCCGATGCCAAACACTTTCATACCGGCTTCGCGTAGACGCGTGGCGAGGCGGGTAAAATCACTGTCGCTTGAAATAATACAAAACCCATCCACTTTGCCGGAATATAAAATGTCCATAGCGTCGATGATCAGAGCGGAGTCGCTGGAATTTTTCCCCGTCGTATAACTGTATTGCTGTATGGGTGTGATAGCATTTTCGAGTAATACATTTTTCCAGCCGGTTACGGTGGGTTTTGTCCAGTCGCCATAAATTCTTTTAAAAGTGGGCGTGCCGTATTTGGCGATCTCTTCCATCACCCCTTTTACATTGGAGTAAGGCACATTGTCAGCGTCTATTAAAACCGCTAGGCGGATGTCTTTTTGGGTTTCCATGTGTTTTTATTGAACACAATATAACCAATTTAATTGGTAGCAGAATGGTCGAGCATCCACACGTAGAGGTCTTCTACTTTCTTACGTGCCCATGGAGTTTTGCGAAGAAACTTTAAACTGGAACTGACGCTGGGATTATCAGTAAAGCATTTGATGCGGATATTGGCTGCCATTTCAGTCCAGCCCAACTTTTGTACCAGGTACTCGAGTATGGTCTGGAGTGTTATGCCGTGAAGCGGGTCGTTTGATGGAGTAGGTGGCATAAAATTAAAATAAGAAATAAGGAACGTAAAATAAGGAATAAGAAAGTAAAAGAGCCTGCGAATGGGAGCCACTTTCTTATTTCTTATTTTTAATTTTTCATTTCTTATTTATTTACATCCCCATCTTCTTCTTCAAATTCTCATCAATGGCATCTAAAAATTCTTCGGTGTACAAATAATGTTCACCATGGTTTACTTTATTGCCATGAATGCAAACGGCCAGGTCCTTCGTCATTTTTCCGCTTTCCACCGTTTCAATACAAACTGTTTCGAGTGCATTGCAAAAATCAATGAGCGGCTGGTTGCTGTCTAATTTACCGCGGAATGCAAGACCCCTTGTCCATGCAAAAATGGAAGCGATGGGATTGGTGGATGTTGGTTTGCCAGCCTGGTGTTCCCTGTAGTGGCGGGTTACAGTGCCGTGCGCAGCTTCGGCTTCCATTGTATTTCCATCAGGCGTTATTAAAACGGAGGTCATTAAACCGAGGCTGCCGAAACCCTGTGCGATGGTATCACTCTGCACATCGCCGTCATAATTTTTACAGGCCCAAACAAAATTGCCGTTCCATTTTAATGCACTTGCCACCATATCATCTATTAGCCTGTGCTCGTAAGTTATTCCGGCTGCATCATATTGTGCTTTGAATTCCTTTTGAAAAATGTCTTCAAAAATATCTTTAAAACGCCCGTCGTATTTTTTAAGGATGGTGTTTTTTGTAGAAAGATAGAGTGGCCATTTTTTGCTGAGCGCCATATTGAAACAGCTTCTTGCAAAACCCATGATGCTTTCATCGGTATTGTACATGCTCAGGGCCACGCCATCGCCTTTAAAATTGTACACTTCAAAGACCTGGGGTTCGCCGCCGTTTTCGGGAGTGAAGGTCATGGTTAATTTCCCTTTCCCCTTAATAACGGTATCGGTTGCACGATACTGGTCGCCGAAAGCGTGGCGGCCAACAATAATGGGGGCGGTCCAGTTGGGCACTAATCTTGGTACGTTCTTCATCACGATGGGCTCCCGGAAAACGGTGCCGTCTAAAATATTACGGATGGTGCCATTGGGGCTCTTCCACATCTGCTTCAGGTTAAACTCTTTTACCCTTGCTTCATCGGGAGTAATGGTGGCGCATTTGATGCCCACGCCGCAGGCTTTGATGGCATTGGCTGCATCTATAGTTACCTGGTCGTTGGTTTCATCACGATACTCCATGCCAAGATCATAATATTGAATGGGAACATCAAGGTAAGGAAGAATTAATTTGTCTTTAATGAATTTCCAGATGATACGGGTCATTTCATCGCCGTCGAGTTCTACGACCTGATTGATTACTTTTATTTTAGACATATTATACTTTTATTTTTCTTTGCGAATTTACGAATATGGAACGCAGATTATCATGATTATTATGATTTTTCATGATCTTATCTGCGGTAATCATGAATATCATGAGAATCCGCGTTCTGGTTTAAAGATTTTTAATCACCTCATTTCCAAATTCACTTGTCTTCAACAATGTCGCACCCTCCATCAGTTTATGAAAATCAATGGTCACTTTTTTATTGCGGATGGTCTTGCCGACGGCATTGGTGATCATTTCTGCAGCATCGCGCCAGCCCATGTATTCCAGCATCATCACACCACTTAAAATAACAGATGATGGGTTCATGGTATTGCTATTGGCAAAACGAGGTGCCGTGCCGTGAGTGGCTTCAAACACCGCATGGCCGGTTAAATAATTTATATTTGCTCCTGGTGCAATGCCAATGCCGCCAACCTGGGCAGCGAGTGCATCACTGATATAATCACCGTTTAAATTCAATGTGGCAATTACAGAAAAATCCTGCGGGGCAAGCAATGCCTGTTGTAAAAAATTATCGGCTATCGCATCTTTGATAATTACTTTATGACCAATGCCCGCCACTTTCATCTCTTCATTGGCCACCGCTTCACCGCTTTCTTTTTTGGTGGCTTCCCATTGGTTCCAGGTGTACACTTTATCGGCAAATTCTCTTTCGGCTAATTCATATCCCCAGTTCTTAAAAGCGCCTTCGGTATATTTCATGATATTACCTTTGTGTACAATGGTAACGGAAGGCAGGTTGTGCGAGATAGCATATTCGATGGCAGTGCGGATCAGTCTTTCTGTTCCTTCTTTACTCACCGGTTTTATACCAAGCGAAGTGGTTGCAGGGAAGCGGATATTTTTTACGCCCATTTCATTGATCAGGAAATCCAGTAATTTTTTTGCGTCGGCAGTACCAGTCATATATTCTATACCTGCATAAATGTCTTCGGTGTTTTCGCGGAAGATCACCATGTTCACATTTTCGGGATGCCACATGGGAGAGGGCACGCCTTCAAAATATTTTATCGGGCGAAGGCAAACGTACAGGTCCAGTTCCTGGCGTAATGCCACATTCAATGAACGTATTCCGCCCCCAACCGGCGTCGTTAGCGGGCCTTTGATGGATAGCATATATTCTTTGAAAGCGGCCATTGTGGCATCGGGCATCCAGGAACCGGTTTTATCAAAAGCTTGCTGCCCCGCCAAAACTTTCATCCATTCAATTTTCTTTTCGCCGCCGTAAGCTTTTTGAATGGCCGCATCAAAAACCCTTACCGCTGCTTTCCATATATCCGGGCCGATGCCATCGCCTTCGATGAAAGGGATCGTGGGGTTGTTGGGAACATTCAGTTTGCCATCGGTGCCCATTGTGATCTTTTCTGCCATTGTGTTTGTTTGAGGCTGCAAAGTTAAGATGGTGCCGCTATAAATTAAGGATAAAATAAAGGCCTTCGCAGAGGAAAGCCTTCAATACTAATTTCATAGGGTTAAATATTTCGTCGCACTCTGAAATTGCAGGTTATAGTATAAGTTGCGGATGGCGAAGAACTGGTAAGTGTACAAGTAAAATTACCGGAGATGAATTGCCCTATCGGACCATATTCGGTGATATTCACTGAAGCTGGTGGGGAAATAAAAGCCTGGGATGGCAGATAAGTGGAAGAAAAACTGTTCAGGGTTTGGGATGTTCCGACACCAATGCCTGTGTTATCATAGGAAAAATAAACATAGTGTTGTACACCAGATTGTGAACCGCCAATATAAGAATTTGTAGAACCACCACCTACGCTTTGACTCACAGTATCGGGTGGCGACACAAGATTGTGTGGAGTACCGTCGATGGAGTAATTGATGAATTCTGATGAGGATGTGCCGCAAGCCTGCAAAACCCCGATATTATTGGATCCCGTGACCAGCGTGTAGTTGTAAGGGCTGCTTTGCTGATTACTTGTCGGATCAACTCCAATGAAATTTACATTTGCACTTGTGCTGTTGCAAAGGTAGACCATGAAATTGATCACACCATTACTGACCGATTCACGGTAATAATCGCTATTCATATACATTATCACGTAACCGGATGTTACCGGGTTATTATTGCAGCCAACCAGGGTACCCGTAATGAGACTTTCCACGTTTGTTGGCGAAACAGTAATAATACCAAGGTTTAGCGGGGTGTTGAGTGTGGTAAAGGTTTGTGTATACATTATTGTCAAGCAATAATTAGTCGGGTAAACGTCTAATCGCAATTGCGCACTATCTGGAATAGGCCCCGATACGTAGCCGGCTGAATCTGTTAAACCAGCACGGGAGTTGTTCGTGCCAACTATTGTGATCCTTACCACTGCCCCGGCTACAGGGTTACCCGATTGATCTTGTACCGTGCAGGAGAATTGAATATAGTTCCCAGGCGTATCACAATTCCAGAAGGAAAAATGGCTAACATTGCCAACAAAATTATTTCCGGATTTCGTCGCTGATCCTTGTTCTTTCCACAAACCATTGGTTTCGTCGAAATACCATAAAGGAATGGTCGCGGGCGCCTCTGAAGCAAGTGCGGCAGGAATGGGGAGAGAGAGTGTTGCCGATTTACCGGTTGCGATCTGAAGTAATTCACCGCCTGATCCGGTTAGTTCTACAGCAGCCATGCCGTATGTCTTAAGTAATTTCAATGAACTTTCTGTGTTAATACCTCTCAGATCGCCGGGCATGATGCGATCGAGGTCCGCAGCTTCGGGGTTTATCCAATACGCCGCCACATTCACTGTACCTGTATAAGCCGCATTGGTAGCGGCATTCATCACGGCCCCCGCGGGTAGTGTAATGCTCAACCCATTGGCCAATGTTACAATTCCACCGCTTGAGCCACTGATACTACCCACATTTGTTTTGGGAATTAATTTTATCCTGAAAAAAGCGCTCTTGTCTTCCACAGCCATATAGGTTTTAATACCTTTGAAATATCCGGGCCTGCTAACGGTAACGGTCGCAGCATTTTTTACCACCTGCACATTTCTTACTTCAAAATAACCATATTTATCTGTGGTTGTGCTACCTGTACCAGCTTGTACGGATGCACCCAAAACGGGTGCATCGTTTTCATCTGTAACGAAACCTGAAACGGAAGAATTTACTTTTGTAATAAGGTCAGGTGGGTTAATGTTGCTGCTGCTGCCATTTTCAACACTTAATTCTTTCTGGCAGGAGAAAAACAATACTGTGCTTAAGACCGGTACGGTAATCCTGTACAATGATCTTTTTGTAAGGGTAAAGAACATGTTGTAAGGTTTTGATGAATGGATACACTCAATACATTTAAGATATGTTTTAAGAATGATATGTTGCCTGCAAAATAAAAAATGTTTTAAAAATTGATCATACAATTCAACCAGCCACTGGAAATATCGAGGCCTTCATATTTTTTATAGAAATTAATAGCGGGTTCATTCCAGTCCAGTACCTGCCATGCAATGCCGCTGTATTTTTTTTCTTTGCATTCTTCCAGCAATTGATCAAATAATAATTTTCCAATTCCATTACCCCGCATCTTTTCAGACACTAAGAAATCTTCGAGGTAAAGGCGCTGGCCTTTCCAGGTGGAATAACGAATATAATAAAGTGCAAATCCAACAATGGTTTTCGGATCACCCCATCCCTCTCCTGGCGGAGAGGGTGAAGCGGAGATCGAAGCGGGTAAAACCTCAGCAACAAATGCCCACCACACCGGCTTTTCACCAAATCCGCTTTCCACAAAATGATCAAAGGTTACAGTAACTGCAGAAGGTTCTTTTTCATACACAGCCAGTTCATGAATGAGCTGCATCATACTTTCGCAATCTTCTTTAACAGCCCTTCTTATTGTAATGTCCATCGTCCTTAAAAAATTATTAACTATTAATTTTTAATTATTAATTATCTCAGCATCCGCTATCATTTTTAATTGCCGGAACATTAATTTACTTTCCAAAACCCGAATGCCTGTTGCAGATCAGTTAAAATATCTTCTATATTTTCAATCCCCACACTCATCCGTATCAATCCGTCGGTTATTCCATATTCTTCTCTTTTCTCTTTATCTACACCATAATGTGTCATGCTTGCAGGATGGCTTAATAAAGTATCACAGGTGCCAAGCGAAACTGCGCGTATGCACATCAGTAATTTATCAATAAAATGTTTTGCGGCATCGAGACCATCTTTCATTTCGAAACTTAACATGGCACCGGGATGCCGCATTTGTTTTGTAGCAATAATATGATCCGGGTGTGAAGCCAGTCCCAGGTAGTTGACCTTACTTACCGAAGGATGATGTTCCAGGAAAGCCGCTACTTCCATGGCATTGCGGCAATGCCGGTCCATACGCACTTCCAGGGTCTTCATGCCCTGCGTTAATAAAAAAGCATCAAAGGGATTACTGTTGCCACCTAATAAACGATGCACTTTGGTGATATGGCCGCTCATGTATTCCACATCTTTACCTACCAGTGCGCCACCAATAGCCGTGCCATGCCCGTTTAAGAATTTGGTGGTGCTGTGTACCACATAATCAACACCGAATTTAAAAGGCTGCTGCAGGTAAGGCGTGGCAAAAGTATTGTCCACAGCTACCATTATTTTATTTCGTTTAGCCAGTTGCGTTAGTGCTTCGATATCGACGCACTGGATGGTAGGATTGGCAGGAGTTTCCAGGTACAGCATCTTTATCCTGTCATCTGCTTTCATCGCAGCTTCGGCTTTGTGCGGGTTATTGAGGTCGGCGAATATGGCTTCAATGCCCAGGGCCGGTAACAGTTTTTCAACCAGTTCGTGTACGCCACCGTATAAAGATGGATGGGTAAGGATCTTATCACCGGTTTTCAACGTGCCGATCATGAGTGTACTGATGGCCGCCATCCCGCTGGAATGTAAAATGGTTTTTACATGGAGGGGCAACTCGTTCTCATCTTTAATGCCAAAACTTTCCAGCGCTGAGATTTTTTCTTCTGCTTCTGTGATGGTGGGGTTTCCCCAGCGACTGTAGATATAACCTTTTTCCTCGCCGCTGAATCTTTTCATCCCCTGTTCTGCATTGTCAAATACATACGTACTGCTTGCATAAATGGGTGTAAGGTGGGCGTGATTTGACTCATCCTGTTTGCCACCATGTATGGCAACGGAACTGAAACCGGTGAAAGGGAACTTTTTATCTGGCATTGTTGATAATTAAAAATGAAAGATGCAGGCGGAATAATTAAATTCGGCCATAAAAGTAAGAAAAACCATGAAGCAACTCCTGCAACAATATGCCGCTTATAATATTTGGGCCAATCATAAGATAATTGATTGCATCAATAACTTATCAAACGACCAGATCAACCGCGAAATTATCAGCAGTTTTTCTTCAGTTTATAAAACCGTGCTGCACATGTTGGATGCAGAGAGCATGTGGTGGCAAAGGATAAAACTTGCGGAACATATTGAAAGACCGAGCGAAAGTTTTACCGGTAGTTTCGCGGAATTGAGTAAAAAACTGGATATGCAATCCAGGCAATGGGAAGAATGGGTCATTCATGCAAATGATAACCAGTTGAATCATGTTTTTGCATACCAGAACAGTAAGAAGGAACATTTTAAACAGCCGGTGTATGAAATGCTGCTGCACCTGTTCAATCATGGCACCTATCACCGCGGACAATTGGTAACTATGTTAAGACAATTGGGCGTAGAGAAAATTCCACCAACGGATTTTATTGTGTTTTGCAGGAAGAAGTCTTAAGGGTTTAACAAGTTTAAGAAGTTCCATAAGTTTCAAAGGTTAAGGATAGCCAACCTCTTAAACCTCTTAAACCTTTTAAACCTTTTAAACCTAGTTATGGTCTATCATCGTCAACGTTACTCCATAAGTAGCATCTGCGTAAGCGCCAGGGTGGCCGGGAGTGGGGGGTTGGTATTCTGTGTGTAAAAACCTGCGGTAGATCAAACCGATCCCCTTGGCATATTTTTCTTCGCTGAAATTTATTTGACTGTAATGCCCCGGATCAGAGGGCAAACCAATCACTTCATCTCTTTGAGCAACCTTTATAGTGCTGTCGATAGTAAGTGCGCCGATCTTTGCCGGGTAGTTTAAACTGTCATAAGTATAATCCCAATCATCCAAATACTGAACAGTGGAATTCAGCGAATAGGTATCAATATAAGAATTGCCTTTCCAGGAATAGCCTTCACTGATGGGTTCTTTCAATTTCAGGTAGCGAAAATTATTTTCAATGAATTCCATTGAAAAATCTGTTGGCACTGCCATAAAAGTATTATCAGGTACCCATGGATCAGCGGCTGTCTTTCTTATATAGCGTATGATACGATATGCCGGCCTTCCCAGGTTATCCGTTATTTGGGCATCTACCACATATCTTACCTGGTAGTGTATCACCACGATCGATGATCCGAAATTCAGGTAAACTACCGACGAATCCAGGTTATATGTAATGTATTTACCTATTTGCAGGGGATAGTAGTCGCTGATGGGAGCCGTATTTAAAACTTCCGTGCTTTTTTTACAAGCACTGAAAAAAAACAAGGATATCGTTACCACAAAGAAAAATACTTTTCTCATAATAGGTTGTAAGTTACAAAATAGACGCAATTTTAAGTTTAAAAGTTGCCCGGGTTTATATTGTCACCGGCTCATTTCTTTGAATGATGCCACCCCCAATTACATCGTTTCCTTCATAAAAAACAGCACTTTGCCCGGGGGCGACTGCTTTTACATCCTCATAAAAACGAACAACCACCCCATTTTCGTATGTATAGAGATTAGAAAGAGCCCCTTTATCTTTATAGCGAATCTTGGTGATGGCCTCCATTCCATCGGTGATCCCTTCATATTTTATCCAGTTGAGCCCGGTAACTTTCATTTCATTACGGTTCAGTTCATCTTCTTCTCCCAATACAACTATATTGGTTTCCGGGATAATTTCTGTAACAAAAACCGGCCTGCCCATTGCAATATCGAGGCCCTTGCGTTGCCCGATGGTATAAAAAGGATAGCCTTTATGCTGGCCCAGTATGGTCCCTCTTTTATCAATAAAATTCCCGCCATTTACTTTTTCTTCAAGGCCTTCTACTTTTCTTTTTAAGAAGCCGCGGTAATCATTATCGGGAACAAAACAGATCTCATAGCTCTCATTTTTTTTTGCCAGTTCGGGATACCCGAAATCATGGGCCATCTGCCGGATATCTTTTTTATGATAAGTGCCCAGCGGTAATATTGTCCGGCTCAGCAGGTCCTGCTGTAATCCCCAAAGGGCATAGCTTTGGTCCTTGCTATCATCAATTCCTTTGCGGATAAAATATCTTCCGTTTGTATGTTGATGCACTTGTGCATAATGGCCTGTTGCAATAAAATCGCAGTTCAGTGCATCCGCTCTTTTCATCAACGCCCGCCATTTGATATGCGTATTGCACATTACACAGGGATTGGGTGTGCGGCCAGCCATATATTCTTCTACAAAATTATCGATCACAAAATCGCCAAACTCTTCCCTGATATCTAAAATAAAATGCGGAAAACCATGTTGCACTGCAGCCTGCCTGGCATCATTAAAACTATCCAGGTTACAGCAGCCCGTTTCTTTTTTGCCCGTGGTACCCACGCTGGTAGCGTAGTCCCATGTTTTCATAGTGATCCCCACTACTTCATAACCTTCTTTATGAAGCATCAATGCGGCCACGGTACTGTCGATACCGCCGCTCATAGCCATTAATACTTTGCCCTTTTTACTCATATCGGGGCAAAGGTACGAAAATGGCGAGGAGAGGAGAAAAGGTAAAAGTTAAAAATCAAAACCAAAAATTGTGGCAGACTTTTGAATTAAAAGGAGCGGGCAGCTTTATTTAGAGTGCTCAACTTTTTGGTTTTGATTTTTAACTTTTGAATTTTTTTACCAGCATTTGTCCATTATTCATCATCGTTGTGTCACTCCCTTGTACGGCATACCATTATTCGGCTTTTATCGAAGCGGGTCAATGCCCCATCGGGGCAAGATATTGGTAGCAAACACGTGTGTGAGGTGCCGCTAGTGCCGTAGGCACGAAACAAATGAAATTAAATTTCGTACCTACGGCACTTGGGTGCCCTCGTACTGATAAGTGCTACCGATATCCCGTGCCTGACGGCACTGATCCCATTCGCCACTTGTCATTCCCCCACTTGCTCTTAATAACTTTCAACTTTCAACTTTCAACTTTTCACTTAATTTGCACCCATGCAGCAATACCTCCATCTCCTTAAACATATTATTGAAAACGGCACGGATAAAAGCGATCGTACGGGCACGGGTACCCGAAGTGTATTCGGTTACCAGATGCGCTTCAATCTCGCCGAAGGCTTTCCATTGGTCACAACAAAAAAATGCCATCTTAAAAGCATCATTTATGAATTGCTCTGGTTTTTAAACGGCGATACCAATATCAAATATTTAAATGAGCACGGCGTAAAAATATGGGATGAATGGGCCGATGAGCATGGCGACCTGGGCCCGGTTTATGGAAAACAATGGAGAAGCTGGCAAGGCGCCGGTGGCGAGGAAGTTGACCAGGTGAAGAATTTAATTCATCAAATAAAAACAGATCCTGATAGCAGGCGATTGATCATCAGTGCATGGAATGTGGCCGAGTTACCAAAGATGAAACTGATGCCCTGTCATTGTTTGTTTCAATTCTACGTCTCACCCCCAACCCCTCTCCTGGCGGAGAGGGGAGTTAAAGGCACGCTCTCCTGTCAATTATACCAGCGCTCTGCGGATGTGTTTTTGGGAGTACCGTTTAATATCGCTTCGTATGCATTACTCACCATGATGATCGCACAGGTTTGTGACCTGGAACCCGGTGAATTCATTCATTCATTTGGCGATGTGCATTTATACAATAATCATTTTGAGCAGGCGCAGTTACAATTAACCAGGACGCCTTTTCCTTTACCGCAAATGAAAATTAATGAGCAGGTAAAAGATATTTTTGGATTTAAGTTCGAGGATTTTGAATTGCTCAATTATCAGTCTCATCCGGCGATTAAGGCGCCTGTGGCAGTTTAAAAGGAATGTAAAATATTAAATGGTAAATGTAAAATGTAAAAGTTGGGGCGCTTTTATAATTTGTAAGTCTAAAAAGAAATAGTGAATTTTGGATCTCAAATGTGATGGCTTAGGCCTTTATAATCTGTACACCTAAAAAATAATATATGAAAACTGAAAAATCCAGGTATGACCTGGAAGACAGGTTAGTTGGATTCGCATGTATGTCTTTGGAGGTTTGTGATCTGCTGCCAAATAGCAGGGCCGGGCAAAACCTGGAATACCAACTTTCTAAAAGTACAACTGCGCCTGCATTGATTTATGGAGAAGCCCAGGCAGCAGAAAGCAGGGCTGATTTTATACACAAAATGAAACTGGTTTTAAAAGAATTGAGAGAATCAAGGATCAACTTCAGGATCATTAAAGAAAAACCATTAGTTGTAAATGAAAAAGTTGATATTGCTTTTAAGGAAGTATGTGAGTTGGTTGCAATTTTTACTACCGGCATTGAAACTGCGAAAAGAAATGTAAAACTTAAAATGTAAAATATTAAATGAAAAAGTTGAGCAGCTTTTATATTTAATAACAACTTTGAAATGTAATACTGCTCAACTTTTATATTTTACATTTAATATTTTACATTCAACATTCATTATATGATTTCATTGATCGTCGCCGCATCCACCAACAACGCCATCGGTAAAAACAACCAGCTGCTCTGGAATTTACCCAATGACATGAAATTTTTTAAGAATACCACCTGGGGTATGCCCGTGATCATGGGGCGAAAGACATTTGAATCGTTGAAAAAACCTTTACCGGGTCGTTTTAATTATGTGGTTACCCGCCAGGCCAATTGGACAGCCGAAGGTGTAACCGTGGCCACAGATATAGCGGATGCAATAAAAAAAACAGCCGAAACAAATTGCAAAGAAATATTTATCATCGGCGGCGGGGAGATCTTTAAACAATCCATTGGACTGGCCGATAAGATCTACCTGACAAGGGTACACGCAGATCTGGACGGAGATACTTTTTTCCCGGTAATTGATGAAACCCAATGGCAGCTGACCTCCAATGAGGATTTTGCGGCAGACTTAAAGCATGTGTATTCGTACAGTTTTCAAATATGGGAACGGAAATAAGTTGGCGGTTGATAGTTGATAGTTGATAGTTGACGGTTGACAGTTGGCCGTCCTTCAATTCAAAACAACTTACGAAAAAATAAAAGACTAACAATTCGAAAACCGACCAACGACCAACGATCAACGATCAACGATTCATGTATTCAACTTTCCAAATAACAAAAAAATACCTTCACTACTACCTTACTGCATCCAGCGGCAAGGGTCACGGAATTCATTCTCCCTTTGTTTTTGATTTTATAAAAAATGTATTAAGGGATAAAAAAAAATATGATTGTTATCACCGGATCGAAAAAAGAAGACAGGCCTTGATCGCGGATCACCAACAGATCAATGTGGAAGATCTTGGAGCGGGTTCTTCGTTAATAAAGACCAATACAAGGACAGTGAGCGATATCGCGGGATCTTCCTTAAAGCCCCCAAAATATGCGCAGCTTTTATTCAGGATGATCAATTATTACCATCCTCAAAGGATTGTTGAACTCGGCACATCACTTGGTATCACTGCTGCTTACCTGTCTTCGGGAAATGCTAATGCAATACTGTATACTTTAGAAGGCGAAAAAAATATTGCACAAATTGCCCGGCAAGGTTTTGAAGGGCTTGGTTTGAAAAATGTGGAATTGATCGAAGGAGATTTTACAAATACTTTACCGCTTCTTTTAGCTAAACTTGAAAAAACAGATTTTACTTTTATAGATGGCAATCATAGCAAGGAACCAACACTCCGTTACTTCGAACAGTTATTAGACCATTCCACTTCTTCTGCCATTTTGGTATTTGACGATATTCACTGGAGCGCATCCATGGAAGAAGCCTGGGCAATAATTCAACAGTCTCCTTCAGTAACATTAACCCTGGATTTATTTTTTATCGGTATCGTTTTTCTGAATCCCGATTTTAAAATTAAGCAGCACTTCACCATAAGATTTTGACTTTGCCGGGAAGGCGCAAGACGTTTAGAGAAAAATATTTCTTTACCGTCTTCACGTCTTCCCGGCAAACTAATTACTCATCAAATTTCCGGCAATTTTATTTTCGTTAACTTTGCTGCAAGAATTGCAAATATGATAATTGGTGTTTTAAAAGAACCACATCCTGAAACCAGAGTCTCCTTACTTCCAGAACATGTTGCCATACTGAAAAAATGGAATGTTGATGTTTGTATTGAAAATAATGCAGGGGTTACCGCGCTTGCTGATAACGAAAGGTACATCCAGGCAGGTGCAAGAGTAATGAATCGCACGGAAGTTTTGGCAACCGCAGCCCTGGTTTTATCCATTAATAATTTTTCTGCTGCTGATAATGACCTGGTAAAAACGGGGACAATATTGCTGGGAATATTTCACCCACTGTTTAACCCGGACCTGATGAAAGATTGGGCTGCAAAGGGTTTCACTGTGTTCAGTATGGACATGTTGCCCCGAACCACGAGGGGACAAAGCATGGATGTGCTCAGCAGCCAGGCAAATATTGCTGGGTATAAAGCAGTATTGGTAGCTGCCAATTTATTTCCCCGGTATTTTCCCATGTTCATGACAGCAGCCGGAAGTATTCCTCCTGCAAAATTGCTGGTATTGGGTGCGGGTGTTGCCGGCTTACAGGCGGTTGCAACCGGCAGAAGACTGGGTGCCGTGGTGGAGGTATTTGATACCAGGCCCGCAGTAAAGGAAGAAGTGATCAGCCTTGGCGCAAAATTCATAGAAGTGGAAGGCGCAGCAGATGCGAGTAAGGCCGGGGGTTATGCCGTTGAACAAACGGAAGATTTTAATCAGCGTCAAAAAGCAAAGATCGCAGAAAGTGTGGCTAAGGCAGATATCATTATTACTACCGCCCAGATCCCCGGCAAGAAAGCACCCATATTAATAACCACCGAAATGATGGAAGCATTGAAAAACGGCTCGGTCATCATTGACCTCGCGGCCGCAAGCGGAGGCAATACCGAACTCACAAAAAATGATGAAACGGTAATTCATAATGGTGTGCAAATTGTAGGCAACTCAAACTTACCGGCAAGCATGCCCGCTGATGCAAGTAAATTATATGGAAAAAATATCCTGAACTTTTTACAGTTAATGATCGATAAGGACGGGAACCTGAATTTAAATTTTGATGACGACCTGGTGAAAGGAACCTGTGTGGTGCATGGCGGGGCAATTACAAACGCAAGGGTAAATGAGGTAATTGGGAATTAGCTAAGAGCTCAAAGAGAAAAGGAGAAAAAGAGTTGCTATTAATTCTTTTTTTACCCTTTTTCTCATTTATTCTCTTAGCCAAAAACTATTAAACAATGGAAAGTATTTTAAACTGGATCTCCACCAATCAACAGATCATCTACATAGTTGTACTCATGATCTTTGTTGGAATTGAAGTGATCGGCAGGGTGCCAAGCGTATTGCATACTCCGTTAATGAGTGGCGCCAATGCGATACATGGCGTAGTGGTGATCGGTGCCATCATTGTGATGGGTAAAGCAGAAAATGATAATTACCTGGCATTGTCGCTGGGATTCCTTGCCGTAGTGCTGGGAACAATAAATGTGGTGGGAGGTTTTGTTGTTACAGACAGGATGCTGGAAATGTTTAAAAAGAAGAAATAGACACGAATTATACGAATTGCACTAATTACACCAATTAGTCCTTTGTAAATAAAAATCACATGATGGGATTGAATATACTTACACTTTGTTACCTCGTTGCTTCAGTAACTTTTATCATTGGCCTTAAAATGTTATCCAACCCGGTCACGGCACGCAGAGGAAATCTATGGGCAGCATTTGGAATGGGTATTGCAATTTTTGGAACTATCTTTTTATATACCAACAGTGAAACCGGTGAACACCTCGGCAATTATCCCTGGATATTCGGCGGTTTATTAGTGGGAGGAATTACCGGCACATTTGCAGCCAAAAAAGTTAAGATGACCGCCATGCCCGAAATGGTGAGTATGTTCAATGGAATGGGCGGCGCCTGTGCAGCATTGATCTCTGCTGCCGAATTTTATCACATTTACAAAACACACCAGGTTGCACCCGACCGGCCTTTTGCAGATATTATTTCTGTGGGTACTTATATCACTATTGCTGCAGGAGCCATCATTGGCACCATTTCTTATACCGGCAGTATCATTGCCTGGGGTAAATTAAATGGTCGGGTAAAAGATTTTTCATTCAAAGGGCAGCACATTGTAAATATGATTGTGCTGGTGGTGATAATATTATTAACCGTATTTGCATACCGGTCAACGATCAGTAATATTTACATTCCCTTTATGCTGATCGGTTTTTTTGCATTCATTTACGGGATCTTGTTTGTAATGCCCATTGGTGGTGCTGATATGCCCGTGGTGATTTCTTTACTCAATTCTTTTACCGGCGTGGCAGCCGCTTGCGGCGGTTTTTTATATGATAATAAAGCCATGCTCACTGGTGGTATTTTGGTGGGCGCTGCAGGAACATTACTTACCATGCTCATGTGCAAAGCCATGAACCGTTCGCTGATAAATGTGTTGATCGGTTCTTTTGGCGGTAACAAAACAAATGGGGTGGCCACCAACAAAGCACAGGGCAGTTATAAAGAGATCAGTTTAGCTGATGCTGCAATGCTCATGTCTTACGCAAACAAAGTAATGATCGTTCCGGGCTATGGACTGGCGGTGGCGCAGGCGCAGCATATTTGCCATGAGCTGGAAAAAACATTGGAAGAAAAAGGAGTACAGGTAAAATATGCCATCCATCCTGTTGCGGGCCGCATGCCGGGCCACATGAATGTGTTGCTGGCAGAAGCGGATGTGAGTTACGAAAAATTATTGGAGATGGAACTGGCCAATGATGAATTCAAGACCTGCGATGTTGTGCTGATATTGGGCGCCAATGATGTAGTAAATCCCGCTGCCAAAAATGATCCTGAGTCGCCGATCTATGGCATGCCGATATTAGAAGTAGAGCAAGCCAAGAACGTAATTGTAAATAAACGCAGCATGAAACCCGGCTATGCGGGAATAGAAAATGATCTCTTCTTCCGGCCCAAAACATCCATGTTGTTTGGCGATGCAAAAAAAGTGCTGCAGGACCTGTTAGGTGAGATCAGGAATATCTAGAAATAAGTGTTGTACTGAAAAAATTTTTCCGTTCGGTCAGACTTCCGAAGTTTTTAAAACTTCGGAAGTCTAAAGATCAGCGGAGATATGTATTAACAAAGGAGGTTTTATAGGGAAGGTTTGTATAATTTATGAGTTGCGTGCAAGCTGTCGGCCGCTTCAAATGATGAAAAAATTAGTAACTTAGATCTCAAAAAAATAACAAATGAAAAGGGACAAAGCTATTGACACAGTAAAAGAATTACCGAAGGAGTTTGAATTGGAAACTCTTATAGAAAGGCTTGTGTTCGTGGAAAAAGTTGAGCAAGGTTTGGCACAATTGAAAAAGGGGAAGACTGTAACTCATGAAAAAGTAAAGGAGATCACTAAAAAATGGTAAAATTAATTTGGACAGAATTTGCTCTCGAAGATTTAAGATTAATTCATGAATACATTTCCCTAGATTCAGAGCTTTACGCAGATAGGTTTATAGAAAAACTATTAAAAAGAGTTGACCAACTTGAACATTTCCCAAAATCTGGCCGTGTTGTTCCTGAATTTAATTCGGAATCAATTCGAGAATTAATTGAAGGAAATTACAGGATAGTTTATAAAATATCTACCAATCAGGTGGCTATAGTTCGTGTACATCATGCAGCAAGGCAATTAAAATAGTTATGCCTGCGCCCAACATGGGTTTCTCCGATGAAACGGCAGGGATAAAATAAAAATTTTCGATTCATTTACACAAATCAACAACTATATGTCCAATGAGATAATAACTCTCTTCGCCAATCTTGCACTTGCGCTATCATTTATCGTGGCGCTTATATTTGGTATCGCACAAGTTAGAGCCGCTTCCCGCGATCGCCGGGAGCGCCTCACCCTGGAGACTTTACGGAATTTTCAAACGCATGAATTTGCAGCACTCATGTTTAATATCAACGGGTATAATATCCCTTACACACTTGAAGAGTGGCGTCAACTTCCTGTCAACGATCAGATAATGTTTCTTCAATTCCTCCAGGAAATGGAATCGCTTGGTATTCTTGTTGCGGAGCGACTTATTAATATTGCTCTTGTTGACAAAACACTTGGTTCATTCGTGACCAATTCCTGGGATAGGCTCAAAACAGTGATCCTGGATATGCGCGGGAAACTGCCAGATCCTTTCCTTAGCGAGTATTTTCAATGGCTGGCAGAGCGACTCAATGAACGAATGCAAATGAATCCACGCAAGCCATTCTATGAGACCGCGAAATAGCACCTGGTCTAATATTTCCGGTAACTATTTAAAAGATTATATTGTTATTATGTATACCATATTGAAGTTAAATACGTCTATCGTAAAGACGTCCCTTCACTTTATAGGCAATTAAATCTAAATGTATAAAATCAAAATACCATGACCCAAAAAACAATGTATGCCATCACATTCTCGATGATGCTTACCACATTTGCCTTTGGCCAAAAATCCGGGGCTGATGCCGATTCGCATGGATGCAGGGCTTCTGCCGGATATACCTATTCGATCATTAAAAATACCTGTATCAGGCTTTGGGAAGAAAAAATACGTTTAAATTCATCGAATCCTGATGGCGCCTCTTTTTTTACGGCTGTAATTTTCAGCAAGGACAAAAAAAAAGCCGAGGTTTTTATACCAAAATCAAAATCAGGTGTAATATTAAACAGGACGGGCAAGGCTGGTAAGTATATTTTGAAAAAAGAAAAATTGGAATTGACCGTATCAAATGGTTATTTTTTAAAAAGATCGGGTAAGCTTATCTATAGTGCAGCGGGGCTTGTTAAGCCTTAGCCGCTGCTCCACTTTCTAATATTAATTCCTCTTCACTATATTTACAGGGATGTTAAGGCTACCGTGGTTTTTAAAACTACGGTGGTCTTAACATAGCACTATAAAATTATTTATTATGAGGATATCAACCATCTGCATTATTGCCGCAACATGCTTACTCAGCACCACCGCTCCGGCACAAAAGATCATGGGCTTTGCCGAAGCCGGTGCCGCAAAACAAATCGACTGGGAAAAACAATTTGATGCACAGCTACAAGCATCTAACCAGGACGCGTACATGCAGTTCCTCACATCGCATCCGCATCACGTGGGTAGCTCGCAGGACAAAGCCAATGCAGAGTATATGGCTAACTTATTTAAACAATGGGGTTATCAAACAGAGATCGCATCTTATTATGTATTATTTCCCACACCAAAATTAAGAATGCTGGAACTCACCGGGACTAAGCCTTTCAAGGCCAAACTAGAAGAACCTGCAATTGCCGGAGATAAGACTTCGGGGCAAAAAGCAGAACAATTACCGCCCTATAATGCTTACTCGGCGGATGGTGATGTAACGGCTGAATTGGTTTTTGTGAACCGTGGCGTGCCGGCCGATTATGAAGAACTGGCCAGGAGAGGCATTGACGTAAAAGGAAAAATTGTGATCGCCAAATATGGCGGTTCCTGGCGTGGAATAAAACCTAAAGTAGCCGCCGAACATGGCGCCATCGGTTGCATCATTTATTCTGATCCTGCTGATGATGGTTATGCCATCGGCGATACTTATCCCGAAGGTGGTTATCGCCCAAAGGATGGTGTGCAGCGCGGTTCGGTAATGGATATGCCCGTTTATCCCGGCGATCCTTTAACGCCGGATATTGGCGCAACCAAAGACGCAAAACGTTTAGACAGGAAAGATGCAATTACAATTATGAAAATTCCTGTGCTGCCCATTTCATGGGAAGATGCGCTGCCTTTATTGCAATCATTAAAAGGTGAAGTGGTGCCTGCATCATGGCGTGGTGCCCTGCCGATCACTTACCATGTAGGTCCATCGATTGATAAAGTGCATTTGAAACTGGAATTCAACTGGGATACAAAACAATTATATGATGTGATAGCAAAATTGCCCGGAAAGGATTTTCCGGATGAATGGGTCATTGAAGGCAATCACCATGATGCCTGGGTGAATGGCGCTGAAGATCCCATCAGTGGTATGGTGGCCGAACTGGAAGAAGCAAGGGCAATAGGGGAACTGGTAAAGAAAGGATTTCGTCCGCGCAGGACAATTGTTTTTTGCGCATGGGACGGAGAAGAACCTGCTTTGCTTGGTTCCACAGAATGGACAGAAGATCACCAGCAGGAATTAAAACAAAAAGCAGTTGTATATATTAACACGGATGGAAACGGACGCGGATTTATCGGTGCAGGTGGTTCGCATACACTGGAGCCATTCTTTAATGAGATCATGGAGCAGGTGATGGATCCGCAAACAGGTGTGAGCATTAAAGAACGCAAATATGCGCAAACTGTTGTCAACGCCGACAAAGCAGGCAGGACAAAATTATTGGGTGACAAGAATATGAAATTGAGTGCACTTGGTGCCGGCAGCGATTGGGGCGGCTTTTTACAGCACATCGGTATTGCTTCCATCAATATTGGTTTTGGCGGAGAAACCGAAGGTGGCCAATACCATTCCACTTATGATTCATACGATCATTTTACAAAATATATTGATCCGGGATTTCAATATGGCATTGCATTATCAAAAACGACCGGCCGAACCATGATGCGCCTCGTCAATGCAGATGTATTGCCGGTTGACTTCAACAGTTTTTACAAAACCGTAAATGAGTATACCACGGAAATAAAAACATTATTGGATAAAACGAGAACGGAAACCGAAGACGAAACAAAAATGCTGAATGAAAAATTGTTTAACCTGGCAAAGGATCCTAAAAAAGTGTATGCCGCGCCTCTTGCAAAAGAAATTGTTCCATTCCTCAATTTCAGCGACCTGGATAATGCACTTACAGAATTAAAAAATGCAAGTGAAGAGTTTAAGAACGGATATTCAAAGGGAATACAATTACCTGCTGATAAACAGGTACAGCTCAATGCTATTTTATATAAAGCGGAAAGAAGTTTACTGCAGGAAAACGGGTTGCCCAGGAGAAAATGGTACCGCCACCAGATCTATGCGCCGGGTTATTATACCGGCTACGGTGTTAAAACGATACCGGGTATACGCGAAGCCATTGAACAACGCTACTGGAAAGAAGCACAGGATGAAATTGGAATAGTTGCAAAAACTTTACAGGGTTATACAGATCAGGTAAAAGATGCGAATGCCATTTTGAAATGAACTGATGTGGAGTATTGACTATTGATCATTATTTTTTGACCGGCATTTGTTCTTCGCTGAACATCGTTGTAAATATGATTTTGTCATTTTTGGCTTTTAATAAAAGCCGAAAAATGATCTCACTTATACTGCATAGCAGTATGGAACGGAGCCGGGTATGAATTTTTAGTGAAATGGAAAAGGTAAGTATCGTTTGAACCCCGACGGGGGCGTATTTTGTTTTATTGTAAATAAATTCGATCATGAACAGGATAGTCACTAATCTTTTTTTATTCTATTTAATACCCCTATCAGTATTGCTGGGAGCCTGTAAAGAAAGACCTCAACAGCTAACAAGTGCAGAAGCCATCAATTTTGCGAAAGGAGTGGAAAATTCTATTAAGAAAGGAGAGGGAGATATTCTTGACAACTCATTTGATAAAGATGCATTTATTGAAAAAATGAATTTACCTAATACATCAGATGGTAAAGATTTTGGAAATGGCATCATGCAAAAACTAAATTTAGGTAAGAAGATTACCAGCAGCTTAAGCGACCAGGATAATTTTGAATTTATAAAACATTATGAAAAAGAAGGGAAGCACCATGTGATCTTCAGGCTATATGGCGCTAAGGAAAGTTCCCTTAACTATCATGACTATGAATTGATAAAAGTGGGTGGTAAATGTAAAATTGCCGATGTATATATTTACCTGAGTGGAGAAACACTGGCTGAAACTTTTGGTAACCTCTATAAAAGTCTGTACGAAAAAAACAATGACCCTGAACAACAAAATTTAACGGGCCTGGAAGATATAAAAGAAATAAAAAACCTGATTCAAAAAGGTAAAAATGCGGAAGCCAAAAAAATGTATGACCTGTTACCCCTCTACCTTAAAAAAGTAAAGGCCGTACTGTTGATGAATGTGATCATTTGTTATAGTCTTTCAAATGAAGAATATAGTGAAGCCATTAGAAGTTTCCAGGAAAAATTTCCTAATGAACCCAATATGAATTTAATGATGATAGATGGTTACTTTATGCAAAAAGAGTATGTAAAAATGCTTGCTTCAGTAAATGCACTTGATTCACAAATAAACAAAGATCCCTTGTTGGATTTTTATCGCTATTTGTCATACAATTTATTGGAAGATAAACAAAATGCCAGGATATGCTTAACCCGGCTTTTAAAAAATATGCCCGATTTTCAAAAAGGTTACCTGGAATTGATTGCTATTGACCTGAAGCAGAAAAATAAAACAGAAGCAGATTCTTTAATTAATATTTATCAGAACAAAAAAAAATTTGATCAGCAGCAATTAGGCACTGTCATGAGTTATTATAAGTAATGACTTTTTTTTGGCGGCAGGGCATTACTGCTTTTTCAAAAACTCCACGATCAGCGGAAACTCTTTCTCCGGCTCTTCCACCTGCGGATTATGACCACTTTTTTCAAACATTACAAACTGCGCCTGTGGGCAAAATTTTTTGTATTGCACTTCCATCCAGGGCACTGCCACATGGTCGTAGCGGCCGGTAACAATTAAGACGGGCATCTTTAAATTCTTCAATTGTTTCCTGAAATCAAATTTTCCAATATCGTTGCCAACAATAAAATCTCCATCCCTGCCCACCATCTGGTAATACAGTTTTGTATTGAACCGATTGGGATAAGGTTTCCTGTTTCCATGAGGCAAAAAATTCTCAGGATTGTAAGCATATAAAAAACCATAAGGCACTCTTCCGTAAATATCCTGGTGGTTATCATCACTGCTCACAGCGCCTTTTTTCCTGATGGCCATCAGTTCTTCCCACACTTCGGGGTAATTGGTTTTTATTTCGTGGTTACTGTTGTCGTCATTCTCCTGCCACATGGCATAACTATGAAAACCATCGGCAATAATTAAATGGCTGGTATTCTGTCCGTATTTAATTGCATAACCCTGTGCCACTAAACTGCCGTAAGAATGACCCAGCAAATTGACCTTGGTGAAGTGCAATGCTTTTCTCAATCCTTCAATGTCTTCAATATCCCGGGCAAGCGTATATTCTTTTACATTTTTTGCCGTATCTGATTTACCTCTTCCGAAAGCATCAAAATAAATAAGTTGAATATTTCCCTTCACAGATAAAGAATCAAAACTGCGATATCCCAAATGATTATCCCCGGGGCCGCCCGGAATAATGATCAGGGGTTCCCCTTTTCCAACAATTACTACCCAAAGTTTGGCCCCGTTAATGGTATAATATTTTCCGTCTGTCCAGCTATCAGGAAAATGTGCCTGGCTTTTTGCATATTGTGCGGTCAAAACAAAACATACAAAAAGGGGAAATAAAAGCAGGGAATATTTCTTCATGTGAGGTTATTTATCCTGTAAAATACAAAAACCCATTCACCAATTAATTACAATATTTTTGAACGGAAATAAATCATACGTGTTACCTGCAGAATTAATAGAATCGTTAAAAGGAATAAAAGGCTTTGATGAAGAAGCTTTTAAAGCAGTGCATCAGTCGGGTGAACAGGTAACTTCAATCAGGTTTAATCCCAACAAATTATTAAACTCTTCGGAAGCCTCCTTTTTCGGAGAAGATTCAGAGGCTGAGGCTGTTCCCTGGTGCTCAACCGGCTACTATCTCCGGGAACGCCCTTCTTTCACTTTAGATCCACTTTTTCATGCCGGCGTTTATTATGTACAAGAGGCAAGCAGTATGTTTTTGGAAGAAGTATTGAAACAAACAGTTGATCTTTCACAACCATTAAAAATACTGGACCTCTGTGCGGCACCAGGTGGAAAATCCACCTTGATCCAGTCGTTGATCTCCACTAAAAGTTTATTGGTAAGTAATGAAGTGATAAAAACAAGGGTAGGTATTTTAGAAGAAAATATTACCAAATGGGGCGCAGGCAATGTGACCGTTACCAATAATGACCCAAAGGATTTTCAGCGCCTGGAAAATTATTTTGATGTAATAGTGATAGATGCACCCTGCAGCGGCAGCGGCTTATTCAGAAAAGATCCGGCAGCGATTGATGAATGGAGCGAAAATAGTGTACAGCTATGTAGCTACCGCCAGCAAAGGATCCTGGCAGATATCATGCCTGCATTAAAAGAAGGCGGGGTATTGATTTATTCCACTTGCTCTTATTCCGGAATTGAAGACGAAGGCATCTGCGACTGGTTGATGGATCAGTTTTCAGTTGGCAGTTTGCCATTGGCAATTGACGAAGGCTGGGGTATTATTGAAACGGAAAGTGAAAAAAATAAAGCATACGGTTATCGTTTTTTCCCTGATAAATTAAAAGGCGAAGGTTTTTTTATTGCCGCATTCAGGAAAGGACAATTGGCAATAAGCAATTTGCAATTGGCAAATGGAGGGCAATGGGTTGGAAAGCATAAAAATAGATCAGAACATTTACCCGCAACAGTAATAGAAATTGTTAAACCGTATTTAAAAAATGCGGCTGATTTTTTCTTCATCAAACAAAAAGAGGAAGTACTTGCCATTCCGCTGCACCTGGAAAATGACCTGGCCATTATTCAATCTGCATTGTACATAAAAAAAGCGGGTGTTAAACTCGGCACGGTCATTCGCAATGAACTGATCCCTGACCATGAGCTGGCATTAAGCACCATTATTGACCCTTCTATAAAAAGTATCGAAGCAGATAAAACAATGGCGCTGGATTACCTTCGGCGGGAGGAAATAAAACTGCCCGAAGAACCCAGCGGGGAAATCGCTTCAAGAGGATGGTTCCTGTTTACCTACAGGCAATTGCCACTTGGATGGATAAAAATATTGCCCCATCGCATAAATAATTATTATCCCAAAGCCTGGCGCATTCTTAACAAAAGATAGTAGCACTAACCAACAAATTTTCGCATCTTTGCAACGAAAATTATACTGAATGAAGCGTATTTTAATCTTAGTGATCTGTTTACCTTTTTTTGCGGTGGCGCAGGATAGATCATTGATGGTAGAAGGAGTGTCCCCCGATCTCTATCTTAATCATACTGTTGTGGCAAAAGAAAATTTTTACAGTATCGGGCGGTTGTATAATGTTAGTCCAAAGGAAATAGCGCCTTTCAATAAGATCAATATGGAAAAGGGATTGAATGCGGGGCAGATTTTAAAGATACCCTTAAATAAAACTAATTTTTCACAAAACGGCACCACGGCAGATGATGAAGTGCTGGTGCCGCTGTATTACACCGTGAAGGAAAAAGAAGGGCTATACCGGGTCGGTGTCAATCATGATAAAGCGTCCGTGGAAACTTTACAAAAATGGAATGGCCTTACAACCGTGGCGGTCAGTAAAGGAACAAAATTAATTGTAGGTTACCTGAAGGTGAAGAAAGAACAATCCGCCTTTGCTTCAAAAGCAGTGAATACAAAAACAGAAGATAAAAATACAACTGCTGTAAATCCGCCTGAAAAAAAACCGGCAATGGAGAACAAGGATGAAGCGAAACCGGTAGTAACGGAACAGTCGCCGGTTAAAAATGAGAATAAAGAAAAACCTGTTGTTACAAAGGTAGAAAAGAAGAATACTGAAAACCAGGAAAAAGAAAATGAACCTGTTATTAAGCCGGTAACCAATTTCGGAACTGATTTTAATGGGGGAATATTTAAAAACTTATTTGTATCACAGACCAAAGACAATGATATCATAAAAGAGGATGGCATGTCGGGCGTTTTTAAAAGCACCAGTGGATGGAAAGACGGGAAATATTATTGTTTGCACAACAATGCACCGGCGGGTACTGTTATTAAAATAACAAATGCGGTTACCGGCAAATCGGTGTATGCAAAAGTATTGGATGTAATGCCCGACATAAAACAAAATTCAGGCTTGTTGATACGGATCAGTAATGCGGCTGCTGATGAATTGGGGGCAGGAGAAAATAATTTCAATTGCACAATTAATTATTCAAAATAAATAGTATGAAAAAATTTTTCCTGTTATCTGTTTCATTTGCAGTAACTGCATGGTCGTTTGCACAGACAGATGCAGCCGTTTCGGGCAAAGCTGGATTCACCATTGAGAAATCTGTTGCAGCAACATCCGTAAAGAACCAGGCCATGACCGGAACCTGCTGGTGTTTTTCTTCCACCTCATTGATTGAAAGCCAATGCCTGAAAAAAAATCTTGGTGAATTGGACCTTAGCGAAATGTACACGGTTAGAAATATTTATTTTGAAAAGGCGAAGAATTATGTGCTGCGCCAGGGTCATGCGCAGTTTGGCGAAGGCGGGCTTGGCCACGACCTGATCAGGGCCATTGCCACTTATGGCGAAGAGCCGGAGAATGTGTACAGTGGATTAAAACCAGGCGAAAAAATGCACAACCATGCCAAGTTGGTGGGGAACTTAAAAAACTATCTTGATAGTATTCTTAAAATTAATCCGCTACCTGAAAACTGGATAGCCGGCTATAAAAAAATATTGGACGATGGCCTTGGTGTACCACCCGAAAATTTCGAATATAAAGGGAAAAGATATACGCCGAAATCATTTGCCAGTGAAGTATTAAAATTCAATGCCAGCGAATATGTAAACATTACTTCGTTTACGCATCACCCTTATTACGAACCTTTTATTTTAGAAGTCCCCGATAACTTCAGTAATGGTGCTTATTACAACCTTCCATTAAATGAAATGATACAATTGGTCAAGGACGCTTTAAAAGGAGGTTATTCTGTATTATGGGATGCCGATGTAAGTAATGATGGTTTTATGCAGAACCGGGGAGTGGCCGTTTTGCTTGATCCTTCGGTTAATGTATCCAATAAAACAGAAATAGCTACGGGGAATATCCAGGAAGCAAAATGGGATGCCGCTAAGCGCCAGAAATTGTTTGAAAACCTCACCACGCAGGATGATCACCTCATGCATATCACAGGGATAGAACAATCATCAGCGGGTAAAACCTATTTCCTGGTTAAGAACTCCTGGGGTGATATCGGCCCAAACCATGGATACATCAATGTTTCTGAAGCATATCTTGCCATCAATACCATCAGCCTGATCTTTCCAAAAGAAGCAGTGAGCAAGGCTTTACTGGAGAAGTTGAAGATAAAATGAATTCCGGATACTGGATACTGGATGTTTTACGATTAATAAGAGATTCACGAACCTGAATAAACTTATCTAGTATCCGGCATCCAGTATCAAGTTTATCTAAAATGATATCCCCTTAAAAAATCTTCCACATTCATTTTCTTTTTTCCTTCCAGTTGCAATTCCAGCACAGAGAGATAACCATTACTGCAGGAAAATTTTAAAAATGTTTTTTTATCGGTTTGAAATGTACCCGGTCTGACCGTCCCGGTCTGACTGTCTAATGCGTCAAACGGCTTTGAGCCTTCAGGACGCATAGCTTTATAAATTTTCATTTTTTTGCCCTGCAATTCAGTGAACGCTGCAGGGTAAGGAGAGAGGCCACGGACCAGGTTATACACTTCATCCACCGTTTTATTCCAGTTGACCTGACAAGTTTCTGTAAATATTTTCGGCGCAGGTTTTAACCCGGCCTCACCGTCCCGGTCTAAACGTTCTTGCGGCATTTCTTTTAAACTTCCTGCAGCAATTCGCTGTACGGTTTCTACAACCAGGTCTGCTCCTATCTCTTTCATTTTGTCATGCAGCTCGCCCGCAGTTTCATCTTCACCAATTGGAATTTTTGCAGATAATAAAATATTTCCTGTATCAATTTCCTGTTGCAGTTTAAATGTGGTAACGCCCGTTTCTTTTTCCCCGTTAATGATGGCCCAGTTGATAGGCGCCGCGCCGCGGTATTGAGGCAGCAGTGAACCATGCAGGTTAATGGTGCCCATTGGCGGCATATTCCAAACCAGTTCCGGAAGCATACGGAAAGCAACCACCACCTGGAGATCTGCGTGTAGGGCTTCCAGTTGCTTTAAAAAAACAGGATCTTTTAATTTTTCGGGTTGTAAAACCTGAAGCTCTTTTTCAATGGCATATTTTTTAACAGCGCTTTGCTGAAAGGCTAATCCGCGGCCTGCTGTCTTATCCGGTGCTGTTACAACTGCAACGATACAGCAACCCGTTTGTAAAAGTTTATCCAACGTAGCAACAGCAAATTCAGGCGTACCCATGAAAATTATTCGTAGCTCCCGAAATTGCAAACCGCTCGATGTTGAAGGCATTTTTAATTATTAATTATCAATTATTAATTCTACTCAAAGTCCTTATACAACAAATACTTTTTTCTTATTTCTTTAAACTGAGTTAAAGCAGGTTCCCAGCTTTTCCTTATTTCTTCTTCTGTTTTACCCTGTTTTATTTGTTCTGCCAACACATCATTACCAGCCAGTTTATTGATAAAATTATTTTTCAGGAAAAAACTATCCTTGCCGGGGAATAATGTATAAGCTTCGATAAGATATTTCAGCTGAATTTTATGATCCAGTTTTTTCAATACCTCTTCTGCAGTACCGCTGATATTCCATCCATAACATTTTTGTCCATAACATTTGCTGCTTTTGGCTCCCGGATTAGGCATCGGGGTAAAGGAGAATAAATTTTTCGGTAACGCGGGATGGCCAAATACCCGGAAAGGATCATCCGTTCCCCTTCCTTCACTCAATACCGTGCCTTCAAAAAAGCAGGTGGAAGGATAACAGTAGATGGCCTGGATATCTTTTAAGTTGGGGGAGGGGTTGACCGATAAAATATATTTACTGTTATGGTCGTAGTTTTTGCATTTGATCACCAGCACGTGAAATGGCGTGTCTGCAGTAGGGTTAGTAGTAACATTGTACGCATTAATGGCATTGGCTTCAGGCGACAAACGGTTTTCACCGGCTAACATCAGGGCATATTCGCCAATCGTCATGCCGTAAACTATTGGTATGGGCTGCATGCCAACAAAACTTTTGAATTTCATATCGAGTACTGGCCCGTCAACATAAAATCCGTTGGGATTGGGGCGGTCCAGTATCAATAATGGTTTATGATTTTCCAGTGCTGCTTGCAGGTAATATTGTAAGGAAGAGATGAAAGTATAGAATCGTACACCCACATCCTGGATATCAAAGATCAGCACATCTACGTCTTTGAGGTCGTCCGCGGTTGCTTTTTTATGGTTGCCGTACAAGCTGATAACCGGAAGGCCTGTGCTTTTATCGATGGCATCATCTACGTGTTCCCCCGCACCGGCATCTCCCCTGAAACCATGTTCCGGCCCAAAGATCTTTACGACTTTAATGCCGCGTTTCAGGAGTGTATCCACTAAATGGGTATTGCCGATCATGCTGGTGGGATTGGCAAAAACCGCTACAGACTTACCTTTCAGCATCGGAAGGTATACTTCCATGCGCTCGGCACCGGGGATAATTGTTGAATTGGAAATAATTGCAGGATTGTTTAATTGTTTAATTACTGGCTGTGCAGCAACTAAACAGCAATTTAGCAATACAGCAATTAAACAGTTTAACGATTTCTTCATTCTTCAAATTTCACTAAAACTTTTCAATTCAAATTAATATTATGTGGTATTTTGCAATAATGATAACATGGTCTGACGTTCCCGTCTGACCTTGTGTTTATAAAACAAAAGTTATTTTTAATTGAAAGTTTGCTGAATAAAGCCGAATAAGTAAGAAAGTGCCCGAAATATCCGGGTAAATGATAACATGGTCTGACGTCCCCGTCTGACCATGTAGTAAATCTTTTTAAACCTTTAAAAATCAAACAATGCAACAAGTACAAAATGGTGATGTAGTTCGTGTTCACTACACCGGTAAATTGAAGAATGGTTCAGCATTTGATTCTTCTGTTAACAGGGAACCATTAGAGTTTACTGTGGGTGCCGGGCAAATGATCAAAGGTTTTGATGCCGCCATGCCGGGCATGAATATAGGTGAAAAGAAAACCATCATTATAGCAGCCGAAGATGCATATGGGCACAGGAGTGAGGATGCCATCATTGAATTTCCGAAAACTAATGTACCCCCCGATATGAAGTTGGAGCCGGGAATGTCATTAACATTAACCAATCAAGACGGGCAACCCATACCGGTAGTTGTGGTGGAAGTAAAAGATGAAGTAGTTGTTTTTGATGCAAATCATTTTTTAGCCGGGCAGGAATTGATATTTGATATTGAGCTGGTGGAGATATTGAAGTAACAGGCAATAAGCAATTGACAATAAGCAAAGCAGCTTAAGATTTAAAGACTCCTTTGCCAGTTGTCAGTTGTCAGTTGCCAATTGCCAATTGCCAATTGCGTATTTTTATCCCTCATTTTTATTTAACTATGATACAAATAAGCCCCGACAATATCGCCGAACGTTTTATGCGTTATGTGCAGGTGGATACGCAAAGTGACCCCACCAGCAGCACCCATCCTTCATCGGAAAAACAAAAGGATTTAAGCAAATTATTGTTTAATGAATTGCGCGATATGGGATTAAGTGATGTGGAAACAGATGAGTTTGGTTATGTGTATGCCAGCATCCCTTCCAATTCGGATAAAAAAAATATACCGGTCATTTGTTTTTGTTCGCACGTGGATACTGCGCCCGATTGCAGTGGTACAAATGTAAAACCCATCCATCACAAAAATTATGATGGGAGTGATATTGTTTTACCTGATGATACTGCACAGGTTTTAAAAATGAACGATTCGCCTTATTTAAAGAATCATCTCAACAGTGCTCTGATAACTGCCAGCGGTTTAACCCTGCTGGGGGCCGATGATAAAAGCGGTTTGGCAGCCGTCATGGAAGCAGCTTTATTCTTTATAGAAACCCCTGGAGTTAAACACGGCGATATTAAAATTTTATTTACTCCCGATGAAGAAGTGGGACAGGGGACTGCAAAAGTGGATATGAAAAAATTAGGCGCACACTTTGGTTACACAATGGATGGCGGCGAAGCAGGAAGCCTTGAAGATGAAACATTCAGTGCGGATGCAGCAGTGATCACCGTGCATGGCGTGATCGTTCACCCCGGTTATGCAAAAGATAAATTAGTGAATGCATTGAAAGTTGCCGGCGCTGTTTTAGACGCGCTTCCCAAAAATGAATTGAGCCCCGAAACCACGGAAGGACGCCAGGGATTCGTTCATCCCACCGCTGTGAACGGCATTGCCGAAAAAGCTACGATACAATTTATTGTAAGGGATTTTACTCTGAATGGGCTAAAAGAGCATCATGAACGCCTGGAAAAGATCGCTGCGGATACTGTGGCAAAATTCCCCGGTGCAACAATGGAATACAAAGCCGTGGAGCAATACCGCAATATGAAGGAAGTATTGGATCAATACCCGCAGGTGGCGGCTTATGCAGATGAAGCCATTCAGCGTGCAGGCCTCACCGTTAAGAAAGAGAGTATACGCGGCGGCACCGATGGCAGCAGGTTCAGTTATATCGGCATGCCCTGCCCGAATATTTTTACGGGCATGCAAAATATCCATAGCAAACTGGAATGGATCGGAACAAAAGATATGGCCAAAGCTGCTGAAACCATTGTGCATTTGGGAATGATCTGGGAGGAACGTAGTTAACAGTCCTGAGCGTAGTCGAAGGATGTTTTAGCGGTAGTTTCGAGCGGAGTCGAGAAACGGAAAATGTAAAAATGTTCAATGCTCAAATAATAAGCATTCGTTAATAAAAGCAGATCAACTTGAACATTGATTATTGAATATTTATTTTGGACGGGCTTCAGCAATTTTACTTATCATCGTCCCCGCCGCGGCGGGGCTCACTTGTACTGCATACCAATTTGGAACTTTACCTGCATAATAGATGCTTTATTGCTGCCCAATGTTATGTTGTACAAGAGTGCGACGCCAATGAAGCCCAATAAAGATTTTCTGCCGGCTACATAAAAAATTATATACCTTCAACCCAAATTTTACAACTATGGAACAATTGAAAGAATACTGGTGGGTCATTGTCATCGTATTGGCCTTCCTGGGATGTTTTGTAACGGTTAATCAGGGATTCATTGGCGTGGTTACCATGTTTGGTAAATTCCGGCGAATCATGCGGCCGGGGTTGAATTTTAAACTGCCTTTTTTTGAACAGATATATAAAAAAATAAGTATCCAGAACCGTTCAGTGGAACTGGAGTTCCAGGCGGTAACGGTTGACCAGGCGAATGTGTATTTTAAATCCATGCTGCTGTACTCGGTGATCAATGTGGATGAGGAAACGATAAAGAATGTGGCATTCAAATTCATCAGCGATAAAGACCTGATGCAGGCCCTCATACGCACCGTGGAAGGAAGCATCCGTGCTTTTGTTGCCACAAAAAAACAGGCCGAAGTTTTGAATGTACGCCGCGATATCGTAGAGAATGTAAAAGAACAGGTGGATGTGGCTTTGGAAGGCTGGGGTTATCATTTGCAGGACCTTCAGATCAATGACATCACTTTTGATGAGGCCATTATTGCGAGTATGAGCAAAGTAGTAGCCAGTAATAATTTAAAAGCCGCTGCAGAAAATGAAGGGCAGGCTTTATTGATCACCAAAACCAAAGCCGCAGAGGCAGAAGGTAATGCCATAAAAATTGCAGCAGAAGCGGAAAGGCAGGCAGCCCAGTTGCGCGGGCAAGGTGTGGCATTGTTCCGGGAAGAAGTGGCCAAGGGTATGAGCCAGGCAGCTGAACAAATGAAACAGGCGAACCTTGATACCAATGTGATATTATTCAGTATGTGGACAGAAGCCATCAAAAATTTTGCGGAGCTGGGAAAAGGCAATGTGATCTTTTTGGATGGCAGCAGTGAAGGCATGGAAAAAACCATGCGCCAGATCATGGCCATGCAGCAGATGGATGGAAAGAAATGATTCATTAAAAATATGTTAACTAAAGTGCTCCTTTTGAAGGAGCATTTTTATTTTCACGTTTACTTTAACATTTTCTTGTGCAGCAAATGCGGATTTGTTTCGTTTCATTGCAAACAAAAAATAATTTTGGCACAATTATAGAAAGAAATAATTCATAAAACTTAAAACCAGTAATTCATGTTTGATATTCTATTACAAATCGACAGTTCACACGTCGCTCCATCTGTAGCAGGCAGCGAATCCATGTTTACCATTTTGGCGAAGGGAGGCTTGCTCATGATCCCACTTGCAGCTTTATTGGCTTTGGCCGTTTACTTTTTTATTGAAAGGCTGATCGCCATTCGGAAAGCGAGTAAAATCGATGACAATTTTATGAGCATTATCCGCGATCACATCATTACCGGAAATGTTATTGCTGCAAGGAGCCTGGCAAAGAACACGCAAAACCCGGTAGCAAGGATGATCGATAAAGGGATCCAGCGGATCGGTAAACCCATTGATGCCATTGAAAAGAGCATGGATAACGTGGGCGTGCTGGAAATGTATACCATGGAAAAAAACCTTTCCATTCTTTCTATCATATCACGGATTGCCCCGCTATTTGGATTTTTGGGAACCATTATTGGTATGTTATCCCTTTTCAAAGGCATTGCGTCTACGTCAGAATACACACCCAATACCATTGCAGATGGTATCTATATTAAAATGATCACTTCCGCAACCGGCCTCATCATCGGTATCATTACCTTTATGGGCTACAGTTATTTACAGGCGCAGATACGCAGGGTAGAGAATAAAATGGATGCTGCCAGTGCAGAGTTTGTAGATATTTTGCAGGAACCAACCAGGTAAAGTGGTTACAGCTTTTTAAAATAATTCCGGGAGTTACAATTTTTTATTAAAGAAAAAATATTTTATAGCAATGAGTTTAAGAAAGAAATTAAATGTAGAGCACGCAGAAGTGGATACGGGCCCGCTGAATGATATTTTGTTTATCCTGATGTTCTTCTTCTTAATCATATCTACCCTGGCCAATCCCAATGTCATCAAGCTGAGCAACCCAAAAGCTAAAAGCGATACCAAGGCCAAGCAAAGTGTGATCGTGAGCATTGATAAAAACAGGACGGTATATATCGGGCAGCAAAAAATTCTTTTTGATTCACTTGAACCTGCCTTGCGCAGCCATATCAGGGCAGGCGATAGTACCAAGCCGGCGGTGGTGATCAATGCAGATTCACTGGTTGCCTGGAAAGATATTGTAAAGATCATGAGTGTGGCTAAAAAGCTGGGTGCCACTACTTCTGCGTCAATAAGCAATCAGTAAGATACAATGACCATCCGTTCTTTGCCAAACATATCTTTTTTTATTTCAGTATACGCATACCCGTTATTAAATAATGCTTTCACTTCCTTTGCATGATTTTCGTGCGTTTCCAGGTAAATTTTTCCATGGCTATGGAGATGTGATTGTCCGAATGATGCGATCTTTTCATAAAAGACCAATGGATCTTTCTCCGGTACAAATAAAGCGGTAGGTGGTTCGTAGTCCAGCACATTTTTAGCTAATTTTTCTTTTTCATTTTCAGGAATATAGGGTGGGTTACTGATAATGATATGGAACAAGGGCAATGAAACCCATTTTGTTTCATCTAAAAAATCCAGTTGTATAAAATGAATGGGGGTTTTGTGGCGTGCGGCATTTTCCCCAGCAACAAGCAATGCCGTTTCACTTACATCAATAGCGATTACTGTGGCAGCCGGCATGTTTTTCTTAATGGCAACAGCAATACAGCCGCTTCCTGTTCCTATATCCAATATTGCAGGATCAGTAATTTGTGATCTGCCATCGACGATAATTCTTTCAACCAATTCTTCCGTCTCGGGCCTTGGTATCAGCACCTGCTCATTCACTTTTAGTTTAAGGTGATAGAACCATGCTTCTCCCAAAACATATTGCAATGGCTGATGACGCAGTAATTGCGCACAGGCATTGTTTAATTGTTCAATTATATTATTGTCTAATTGTTGGGAAGGGTTTTTTACCAGGTCGGATCGCTTTATAGCAGCAATACTTTCAAATACCCGGTCCGTAATAACCGTGGCTTCGCTTAAAGGGTAGATGCCCTGTAACTGCAATAAAAAATTACGGTATAGTTCTTTTATTGTCATCAAAGCAAACATAGTTTATTTTTTGATGCGTATTTTTGTTCCTTGTATGATCACGGAATATATATGCAGCGATGCCTTGACCTGGCAGTAAAAGGGGCGGGCCATACAGGTTCCAATCCAATGGTGGGGGCAGTATTGGTGTATGCTGATAAAGTGATTGGCGAAGGCTATCACCAACAATATGGCGGTCCACATGCCGAAGTGAATTGTATCAATAGTGTATCGGCTGATCATGCTTCATTGATACCGGAAAGTACTTTATATGTATCCCTGGAACCCTGTGTACATTTTGGCAAAACTCCACCCTGCACTGACCTTATCATTGAAAAAAAAATTGCCCGGGTAGTGATCGGTTGTAAAGACCCTTTTCCTGCGGTGAATGGAAAAGGGATCGAAAACTTAAAACATGCAGGTGTAGATGTGATCTTGGGCGTACTGGAAAAAGAGGCAACGGAGATCAATAAACGCTTTTTTACTTTTCATCAAAAACAAAGGCCTTATATCATTTTAAAATGGGCGGAGAGCAGTGATGGAAAGATCTCGGCCCCCTCCAAACTTCTCCCGAAAAGGGAGACTTCCGAAGACTCTAAAAGTTCGAGATTGCTTATCAGTAATGAATACAGCAACCGGCTGGTGCATAAATGGCGAAGCGAAGAAGCTGCCATCATGGTTGGTACTAATACTGCTTTGCTGGATGATCCCGCATTAACGACAAGGCTTTGGCCGGGAAAAGATCCGGTACGGTTGGTGATTGATATGGAGCTGAAACTTCCTTTATCATTACAATTGTTTGACGGCAAGGTAAAAACAATTGTATTCAATCAACAGAAACAGGAAGAAGGAGAAATGCTTTTGTATTATAAGATCAATAAAGGAGAACGGGTGATTCCTCAAATCTTAATTGCATTGTATCATTTAAAAATACAAAGTGTGCTGGTAGAAGGGGGCGCCAAATTACTGCAATCATTTATTGACGAAAATGCATGGGATGAGGCGAGGGTGATCAGCAATGGGCAACCTTGCCTACCGGGAGGCAGGTTAACAATAGGCAATGGACAACTTGCACCGGTTTTATCAGGTCATCACCTGGTTCAAACAACACAACTGCAGTCAGATTTAATTAAAACATATCTTACCAAATCATAGATCAACATTGAACAATACCAACGGGCCCACATCTTATTCAACCATTTCCCAGCCTTCGGTGGCCGAGTTCAAGGACCGTGGCAGTAAATTCATTGCGTACGCTTATCCTATCACAACTGTCGTGGATTTTAAGAAAATATTGCAGCAATTAAAAAAAGACCATCCCAAGGCAGTACACCATTGTTTTGCTTACCGGTTAGGGGTAGACGAAAATAATTTCAGGGTAAGTGATGACGGCGAGCCTTCCGGTACAGCAGGGCGCCCGATCCTGGGCCAGGTGGACAGCAGGCAATTGACCGATGTACTGGTGGTGGTGGTGCGGTACTTTGGTGGAACATTATTGGGCGTGCCAGGGTTGATCAATGCATATAAAATGGCTGCCAGCATGGCATTACAGCTTACACCGGTGACCCGAAAACAGGTTGAAGTAAAATATAGCATCGCATTTGATTATACACAGATGAATGAGGTGATGCGGATACTAAAATCATATCATTGTACTATTCTTAGCCAGGACGTACAATTATTCTGCAATATCATTGTTGGCGTTCCAAAAAACCATCTGCAGGAAGTATTGCAGGAGTTAAAGGAATTACAAAACGTGGAAACTGAAAAATGTGAAAAATAATTTGTAATTTTCAGTAGCGGGTCAGTTGAAAAACTAAATTTCTAATTTGTGCTGTCATGCTGAGGAACGAAGCATCTTTACGGGCTTAAATTAAGATTCTTCCTTCGTCAGAATGACAAACTAGCCTACTACCTAATTTTCTATAAAAATAGCAGGGATGCCAACAAAAAAAAAATATAAAACCTTCTGGAGCTTTTATCAATACTATCTCACTGAACACGGTGATCTGAAAAACCGTGTGATGCATTTTATCGGAACCGCCCTGGTGATTGCCTGCCTGGTTGCCGGGATCATTTTACAGAACTGGTGGCTGATCGCTGTGATACCCGTTTGCGGGTACGGCTTTGCGTGGGTAGGACATTTCTTTATTGAAAAAAATAAACCGGCAACATTTACTTATCCTTTGTATAGCCTGGGTTCGGATTTTGTAATGTTCTGGCACATCATTACCGGGCAACTTCCTAAAAAATTAGAAGAGGCCAAAAAGATCATCGGGCAACAATAAAGGCAAATGAATATTGAATCATTGCGCGAATATGTATTACAAAAACCTTCTGTTACAGAAGGTTTTCCTTTTGGTGAAGACACGCTGGTGTTTAAAGTAAAGGATAAGATTTTTTTATTGGCTGCTCTTGATTCCACACCACTGCAATTCAACTTAAAATGCGACCCTGAAAAAGCAATTGAATTAAGAGAAGCCTACCCCGAATCTGTTTTGCCCGGTTACCACATGAATAAAAAACATTGGAATACCGTTATTGTTGATGGAAGACTTTCCAATAAACAATTGCTGGAGATGGTGGATGACTCGTATTTGCTTGTAAGCAAGAAAAAAAATTAACCGCAGAGAAAATGAGCTAATAGAGGTTTCGCTGAAGAACGCTGCTTAAACCCTGCCTCGCTGTTTCTGCGATAAAGGCCGGGATCAGTCTTACCTAAATTCTTTCTATTGATTTTGATGAGTATATTTGAGTGTGCATAATAAATTCTCTATACAACGGGTGCAATATCTTGTTGGTATTATTATGTGCATGACAGTAAACACCCTGTCAGCACAAAATAATAGTGCAGAACAGTTGTTATTGCAAAACTACCGGCAGGCAGTAACCGATTCGGAAAAAATTTACCAGCTTTACCCACTGATAAACTTTTATTATGCCTTTAACTACGATAAGAAAGCTGATAGTCTGCGTGAACTTCAGATTATTACAGCAGAAGAGAGCGGCAGCGTGTCATTGAAATTAGGTGTTCTGTTTCCGGCCTATAATAATTGTGTATCTCCCAACAGTAGTAACAGGCGATTCAATAAAGAGCTGGATTTTGCAAACCAGGCGCTGGAATATGCAAAGTCTTTGAATAAAAGTGATTATGTGGCACTGGCATATGCTGATCTTGCTGAAGTCTATAACTTTAACGGACAACCCGATCTCGCTTTAAAAAATGCTGATAATGCTTTTACGATTGCAATAAGTACACATAATGATTCGGTTAAAGTAGTTACCGCACTGAGATTAGGTGAGATCTTCATGTTTAAAAAAGACCTCGTGACGGCTTTCCAGAAATATAGTAGTGCCTTTGATATTGCCAATAACCGGCGCAACCCTTATTTGCTTTCGGCTGTTTATAATCATTTTTCCAACCTTTATATAGAACTGAAAAGTACCGAAGAAGGTAAACAGCAGAGAAGCATAGAACAAGCAAAGGAATACCTCTTCAAAAGCATTGCATTGAATAAGGAAAGCGGGAACATGAGGGGCCTTGCGAAAGATTATATCACCATGAGTACTAAAATTCTTGACCTTGTTCCAGCCAAAAATTACCTGGAAAAAGCCATGTTGCTTGCAGATTCAATGCATGACCCTGTGCTAAAACTGGCTATCAACCGTGTTTGGTTTGTTCAGTATATGATCAACGATAGCAGTGAAAACGCTTTTAAATTCTTACGGTCACACCCTGATATAGAGTTGTTATTGCGTGGGCCGGGAGAATATAATTATGAATGGGTAATAGGTGAAATATTTCTCTACAGTCACAAATACGATTCTGCTTTTGTTCATTTTAAAAAGGCCGAACCTGTGTATGATCTCAGCTACAACATTTCGGGCAGGATAAATTTTTTGTCAGAATTAGCCGATTGCTACAGGGGTTTAAAATTATACAAAGAGGCTATTTCTTATTACACAACTACATTTCAGTTAGCAAGCAGGACAATGGTTGAACGACAAAAGAGCATTTGCCTGGACGCATTGCAGCAGTTGTATTACCAAACGGGTGATTTCCGGAAAGCGTATGAATATGCACAGATGTATTACTCATACACGGATAGCGTGAACACTTTAAATAAAGACAAGGACCTGGTGTTGCTGGAAATAGATAATGAACGCAAACGGGTGGAAAAAGAAAACGAACTGATCGAGATAGCAAAGCAACGAAGGCATGATGCACAATACATGCTGATCACCATTACAGTGGCCGGAGTTTTTCTTTTGCTGGTATTGCTGGGCCTGTTCACGGTTTCCGCTACTACCATACGGGTACTTGGATTCTTTTCCTTTATTTTCTTATTTGAACTGATCACCCTGTTGCTTGATAACTGGATCCATGAAAGAACACACGGGGAGCCCTGGAAAATATGGCTTATTAAGATCGCCATCATATCGCTCTTGTATCCATTTCATCACTGGCTGGAACATAAACTGATCCATTACCTGCTTAATAAGAAGTTGATACATGTCGGAAGTCTTTTTTCTCTCAAAAGAATATTTAAGCGCTCCAAAAAACAAACTGCTCCTGTTGCAGTTACAACAGAAGCAGCTGGTCCAATAGAAGACATTCAAGCGGATAATTAATTCTTTTTTACTGACTTTTTCATATGACTCACATTCTTGTCGGGATCGGATAACACTCCAAAATCCAGGTAGATAAATTTATCCTTAAACTTAGGATCATTTTCAACACTTTCATTATAGTATGCAAGCAGCAAACAGGTCCTGTTTTCCACATCTGTAGCTACGCCACGTGTAGACTCGTATGCTGTAGCGTCTTGTGCTGTATAGGCTCCCATCGCAAAGTAGATATTTGTTGTTTTGTTTCCGTATTTGGTATCCAGGGAAGTGATAGCAGCATTAATATCTGCCATACAAAATTTTACTTTTTGAGTCAATGGCGGCATGCCAGCAGGACTGTTATCATATTGATCATAATAATTTTGAATGGTATTTTGTGGCTTCCAATTAGGAGCTATGGTTTTAAAGAAATTCGGACTCATCTGAAAAGTTGTGTAGCAGGAATTAGGCGGTGGACAAAGTGAGCCAAAATCGTTGGCATAAGTAAGGTCTGTGCTGCCAGGTGTGTCGTATGCCACCAATAGGCAGGGCTTATTAAAAATACTATCATACTTAGAATTAGGATGAGTAAGGTGGTATGCCTTGGTGTCATCATCGGTATAGGCCCCATAAACAAGGTAGATCTCATTCGCCTTTCCAATCGAAGCAAAATTTTTAAAAGTGGTATAATCAAATTTTACTTTTTCTGTCGAGTTGGCTAAAGACTTGTAGTTATTCCATAAGTTAGCTTTTGTATTGTCATAGCTAAAGGCTAATGGGAATTTACCGGTACAGGATGACAGCATCGGAGTGGCAGTATTACTTGTAACCCTTTTTGCTGTATCTACCGTTGCTTTGCTGTCACTATTACCATTACATGCTGCCAATAAAATAACGGGGAGGCTTAAGACACAAAAAATAATTTTTGTCATAATTGCTAGTTTGAGGATTAATAATGTTTAAACATAATATATTTCTTGGGAAAATGCAAGTGCTTGCAGGTGATTTTCAGGAATAAATGATTTCGGGTATTCCAAAGGGTGGTCGTTTGAAAGAAAGGGGCCTATTTCTTCGCATATTTCCAATGCCTGCTTTTCCCTTCCGCCATCCACTCCAAAGCAGTGGCCAAGCGGCTGTTCCTGGTTTCTTCGGTCTTTGCACCGGTTATCCATTCCAGGTAGTCTCTTTTATGAGAGTAAGCAAATTTATCAAAGGTTGCTGCGGCCTTCTTATTCTTGACTAAGGCCGTTTTAAAATAATCCGGAACCACCAGTTCTATCTTTTCTTTTGCCTTTGGTTTAGCAAGTTTAATACCCTGGTCAGTAAGGCTCATGGCTTCTTTGATCCACGCTAATATTTTTTTATCGGAAGGAAGATCTTTTACAGAAGTGAGCCTGCCCAAATGGCCCATCGACACTTCCGACTTTGCATTTTCCATTAATACCTGGTCCTTCATCAGCGATGCTTTCCAGAAACCAAATACCGCGTGCTGTTTAAACGCAGCCATGCTGCACATCATTTCATTTTTATAATCAAAGTGCGGAAAACTCCATTTCATTTTTTCTTCCACTTCCGGGCAGGCTTTGTGCACCAGTTCACGGATATGCACCAGGATGGGTTTTGCAAAATCCGCCGACTTTGCGATATAGTTGTCTATTGCTTTTTCTTTTTTTGCCATAAAAAATAATTATGATGAAATAAAATGACAATGCTGTTTTAAATATCGATCCAATGTTAATGTATCCATTTTATCCGACACCAGTCCGATATAATTATCCGGTCTTACCAGGATATACAGTGGTTTTGACACGCCCTCGGCCGACCAATCTTCAATGGGTAAATGAATCGGCTTGATATAAGGATGATCAACCGGCGCTTCAGTTCCGTCATCGATCTGCAGTAAATGAAACACAGGTGCAGTAAGTAATTTATAGACACTCTGTTTGTCTTGACCCGTCAATACATAAGGCAGCCTGTCGCCGGCTTTGAAGTGTAGTTTTTGCGAAGACAAGTTTTGTGCTATCGAACATTTTTTATAACTCCAACTGGTTTGTGAAAGTGTTTTGAACATTGTTGTGCGCATGCCGGGCCTTTTCAAGAAGAGTTTCAGAAAAGCAGGCAATATATTATTTCTGAACCACGAAATGAAAATATTGCTACTGGTCATCACACCAAAGAAACGGTCGGTGAATTTCAACAGCCATTGCGCAAAGGGAAGGCGCTCTTCATTATAGGTTTCCAGTAATTTTTTATCAGCAATATTTTTTACAACGAGCGCAAGTTTCCAGCTGAGGTTGTATGCATCCATCAGCCCCGTGTTCATGCCTTGCCCGCCTGCGGGGCTATGGATATGACCGGCATCACCCGCTAAAAAACAATTGCCCTTACTGAATGCATTCACGCTACGGTGATGCAATTTGTAAATCGAAAACCAATTCACAGCCTCGATCTCCAGCGGCATTTTCACCACATCCCTGATCGTTTTTTCGAGGTCATTGAATGTGACTTTTTCAGGATCGGCAAAACTTGCTGGTATCGTGCCGATAATGCGATGGCTGTTTGTTCCCGCCATCGGAAAGAATCCGCAGAAAACATTTCGTGAAGGGAAGAGCACCAGTTTATTAAAACCTTCCTGCCATTTTATTTTCGTATCAGCAACATAAAACAATTGCTCGTAGGTGCCGCCCTTGAAAGGAAATTCCATTGCATGTCGCACGAGGCTTCTTGCGCCATCACAACCGATCACATAGTTTGCAGTAACCTTTTCAACAGGCTCACCGGGGTTCGATAAATATTTCAGATCTGCTTCAAACAATTCGCCCTGCTGCACAATATTTTCCAGTTGCGTATTCCAGCTTACCTCGTGATTTAATGTTGCTAAATTTTTCGTCAGCAATTTTTCATTCCTGCTTTGTTCAAATGCAAGCATATAAGAAAAATCAGTAAGCCCCTTGCCAAATTCGCCAATAGTAGCTGTCGCTTTTTCTTTTCCATTCACAACGATAGCAAAGTCGGTGATGAACCTGCCGCCTGCAATCGCTTCGTCACTGATGCCTAGTTGCTGGTATATTTCCATGCTGCGCGCAGTGACCACGATGGCCCTGGATTGTACCGTGGGGCCTTCTTTGCTATCGACGATAAGAAAATTAATACCAAACCGGGCCAGTTGGTTGGCAGCCATCAGTCCCGTGGGTCCGGCGCCGATTATGATGACATCGAAGTGATTCATTTTTGTATGTACGGTGTACGACATACTTTAACAGACTGACTAACATCGTACGCCCAACATCGTAGGTTTACTGTTTTTTATAATAACTCGTTCCCAACAGGTCCATCCCAAACAATAATTCTTTTGTTACAAATTCGTCTTTGGTCAAACGGATGATCGGTAAAAGATTATCATTAACCAGTTGCTTGGGATCAGAGGATAAAATGTTATCGTATAGCCTTATTTTTTTATTTCCGCTTATTATTTTCCATTTGCCCTTATAAACGGTGGTGCTTTCATTTTTCTTATTGATGTAAGTGACGGCATAAGTTCCATTCCTGGCAAAATCATAAGTGTACACTTCGTTGGAAGTAAGGAAGTCTTCGGTCTTGCCTTTTTCTGTATATAGATGTTTTACCAGCAGCCATTTGCCGGGCAGTTTCGAAGCGAGATCATTCCCGGGTTGGGCGCAAACAAAAAGAGAAAGCAATATCAAGCCGCATGATAGAAAATATTTTTTCATTGTTATAGTTTTAAGTCGTTATCAATTTCGACAAAGTTCCAATCGCTATCAAAGTTTATTGAATTGTTATTTAAAACTTTCACTCACCACCAATTCCTTACTTCCTGCTGTGTACACATAAAATCCCTCTCCGCTTTTTATCCCAAGTTTACCTGCTATCACCATTTTTGCCAACAACGGACAAGGTGCATACTTCGAAGTGCGATATCCATCTTGTAATACTTTTAATATCGAGTAGCAAACATCCAATCCTATGAAATCCGCCAGCTGGAGTGGTCCCATAGGATGCGCCATGCCGAGCTTCATTACCGTATCGATCTCTTCAACACCGGCCACACCTTCAAATAAACTGTAAATGGCTTCATTGATCATGGGCATTAAAATGCGGTTGGCAATGAAGCCGGGATAGTCATTTACCACACAAGGTGTCTTTCCGAGTTGCTTACTCAGCTCAACAATTTTTTCAGATACTTCTTTTTTTGTAGCATAGCCGTTAATAATCTCCACCAGTTTCATCACCGGTACAGGATTCATAAAATGCATGCCAATAACAAGGCCTGGTCTTTTGGTTTCTGCTGCGATTTTGGTAATAGAGATGGAAGACGTATTGGTAGCAAGGATACAACCGTCAGGAGCAGTCGCATCTATCTGCTGAAATATCTGCAGTTTCAATTCTACATTTTCTGTTGCCGCTTCCACAACCAGCTCTGCATGTTTTACACCTTCGGGAATATCAGAGAAGATGCTGATATTACCCAGTGTAGATTTTTTTTGCTCTTCGGTGATGGATCCCTTGCTTACCTGCCGATCGAGATTCTTGCCGATCGTATCCATTGCTCTTTGCAGTTGAGATGGATTAACATCAATTAAATTCACAGCAAAACCACTTTGTGCAAACACATGGGCGATGCCATTGCCCATGGTGCCGGCGCCGATGACACTTATTTGTTTGATCATAATATTATATTTAACCACAGATTTAAAGGATTCATACACAGATTTGCACAGATCCTTTTTTAAAATTTATATAGCTCCCTGAAATAAAAAGCAACTTTTAATTTAAGGAGTGTTAAATAAAGAACTAAAAGTACAAGTGAGTGACACAACGATGATGATAAAAGAATAAATGCTGGTCACAAAAAAATAAAGCCTCTTTAATATTAACTGTTTCTCGACTTCGCTTAGTGCATTCTCCGTTTCGATCTTCGCTTCCATCTCCTCCATATCAGTTCCCCTTTTAGGGGGCGGAGGGGGTGTTTTATTTAAACGCATTCAACCCCGTCACATCCATTCCCGTGATCAGCAAATGAATGTCATGTGTGCCTTCATACGTGATCACGCTTTCCATATTCATCATGTGGCGCATCACCGGGTATTCGCCTGTAATGCCCATTCCGCCCAGCATCTGGCGGGCATCCCTGCAAATGTTTGCTGCCACTTCGCAGGCATTTCGCTTGGCCATGCTTACCTGCTGCGGCGTAACTTTCCCTTCATTCATTAGTGTGCCCAGGCGCCAGTTCATTAATTGTGCCTTGGTGATCTCAGTGATCATCTCTGCTAATTTTTTTTGCTGCAGTTGAAAACCACCGATGGGTTTTCCAAACTGGATCCTTTCCTTACTGTAATTTAATGCGGTATCATAACAATCCATTGCAGCGCCAATAGCTCCCCATGCAATTCCATAACGGGCTTTTGTTAAGCAACCCAGCGGGCCCTTCAATCCTTTTACGTTCGGTAAAATATTTTCTTTAGGAATTTTTACATTATCAAAAACCAGTTCCCCGGTTGCGCTTGCACGTAAGCTCCATTTGCCATGTGTTGTTGGGGTAGAAAAACCGTCCATGCCTCTTTCAACAATTACACCCCGGATTTCTCCTTCCTCATCTTTTGCCCATACTACAGCCACCTGCGCAAAAGGAGCATTGCTGATCCACATTTTAGCGCCGTTTAAAATTACATGGTCTCCGGCGTCTTTGTAATTCGTTAGCATACCGCCGGGATCGCTGCCGTGGTTGGGTTCTGTCAACCCAAAACAACCCAGCCATTCCCCGCTTGCCAGCTTGGGTAAAAATTTATTGCGTTGTGCTTCATTGCCATATTGATAAATGGGAAACATCACCAAACTGCCCTGCACTGACGCAGTGGACCTAACACCACTGTCGCCCCGTTCCAGTTCCTGCATCATTAATCCGTAACTGATATAATCCAGTCCGCCGCCGCCATATTTTTCAGGAACGGTAGGGCCAAAGCAGCCAAGATCGCCCAATTGTTTTATGATCTGTTGAGGAAATTCTGCCCGCTGCGCATAGTCTTCAATGATAGGAGAGATCTCTTTCTTTACATAATTACGCACGCTTTCCCGGATGAGCTTGTGTTCTTCCGTAAGCAATTCATCCACATTAAAATAATCAGGAGATTGAAAGTTATCTGTTTTGGCAGCCATATCTTCAGTTTGGTGCCTGCCTGTCCGGTAGGCAGGTTTTCGGTTTATTGTTTTTGGTTACGGGCATTTGTTCTTTATTTAACATGGTCCCCGCCGCGGCGGGGCTCACTTGTACTTTTTTAGCCTTTCTCAACTCCTTAAATTCGAAGGAGTTTCTTAAGCTAAAAATTGCTCGTTCGGTCATGCTGAGGAACGAAGCCTGCCTACCGGACAGGCAGGCATCTAAACGTATACTGCAACATGATACTCCTCATATCAGCATGTAAAAATTCCGTTCATCCGCATTTCTATCCTCGCAAAGATAATACCTTCAACCAGACGAAAATTGTCGTTTTTTTGCTTTGAAACGTTTTAACCCTGTCGGCAGTAGCAGACCCCGACAGCGGTTTTTAGTATACGAATAAATGATCCGCCGACAGGCCTGCCTGCCGGTAGGCAGGGTTTTCAACCGCTGTCGGGGACATTTAAATTACATTGATGCAACATTGTTTAAGAACCCTTGTCTCTTATTATTCAAACCTTATTTTTTGGAATTGACTGTATTGCCACAACCTGCCCACTTAAAGAATGCCGTGCCATTGCACCGCATACGCTATGAGCAAGCGGGAGAAAATGAACTGATCGGGCGTTGCCTGGGCGGTGACAGGCTTGGCTATAAAGAATTGTACCTGCGTTATTCCAAAGCGATGTTCAATACCTGCCTGCGTTTATTGAATGATACAGCAGAAGCAGAAGACATATTGCAGGAAAGTTTTATTGAAGCTTTTAAAAACCTGCACAATTTTGAATACCGCACCAGTTTTGGCGGCTGGCTGAAACAGATCTGCGTGAACAGGAGCATTAACCAGCTCAAAAAAAGAAAGATCTTTTTGGTTGATATGGAAAGCACAGGAGACCTGGATCGGGCTGATGAAATAACCGTTGATGAAAATGAGATCGCACTGAAAGTAGAATCAGTGAAGAAAGCGATCATGACCCTGCCCGATGGTTACCGTACCGTGCTGAATTTGTATTTGCTGGAAGGATACGATCATGAGGAGATCGCAACCATTCTGAATGTTGCCGAATCAACAACCCGTACACAGTTCATGCGGGCCAAACAAAAATTACTTCAACAGTTAAAAGAAGCATTATGAATAACGGGTTAGAAAAATTTATTGAAGACAACCGCGGTGATTTTGATGACAATATTCCTTCCGGTAAAGTTTGGGAAAATGTGGAAGCCGCCCTGGCAATTAAAAAAGAGAAGAGATCCAGATTAGCTCCTTTTTTGAAGTGGAGCATTGCAGCATCTGTATTGCTGGCGATTGGCGCAGGCATTTATTTCCTGGTTACTAAAAGCAATTCTGCCGAAAACAAGATCGCGGCCACTGAAATTAAAAATGATATGATATCCGATGCCCCGCCGGAAATGAACCAGTTTGCCATATTGATCGCAATGAAACAGGAAGAGCTGAAGACACTCGGTAAGGAACAACCGCAACTCTACCAGCAATTCACCACCGATATCAACCAATTGGACAGTTCCTATAAAGCCCTGAAAAACCAACTCAGCGTTACGCCTAACCGTGAAATGCTGCTGGAAGCCATGATTCAAAACTTGCAGCTGCAGCTGAATGTGTTGAATCAGCAATTAAACATCATTCATCAAATCAAACAATCAAAAAATTATAGCCATGAAAAAATTGATCAGTCCATTTAGTGTATTGCTGCCATTATTATTATTGCAGTTAAACCTTTTTGCCCAGGAAGATAATGATAAGGGGGAGAAGGTGGAGAAGAGGTACGAGTTTACAAAAACAAAGTCCGTGAATAAATCCTATACCGTTTCATCCAGTGACAAACTCTCTGTTGACAACGAGTTTGGCAAAGTGGAAGTGCATACCTGGGATCGCAATGAGATAAAAGTGGATGTGAATATTGAAGTGTCGGCCACAAAAGAAGACCTGGCACAAAAGATCATTGATGGAATTGCTGTAAAGGATGCACAAAGCGGCAGAGACATTAGTTTTAAAACATCTATTAAAGGAACGAACAACAAAGAATCCAATAATGATTCTAAAAATGAAAAAAGCACCATGCATGTGAATTACAGCATTTCCATGCCGGCATCAAATCCTTTGCATATAGAAAATTCGTTTGGTTCCACCACCCTACCCGATTACCGGGGTGAGGTAGAACTGAGCAGTAAGTTTGGTTCATTAACGGCGGGCGCTTTATCCAATATCAAATCCATCAATGTGGAATTTGGTAAAGCCAATTTCCAGGGTCTTACTAACGGTACCGTGACAGTGAAATATTCGAAAGCCGAATTTACGAAGCTGTCTGGTAATGTTAAACTTAACCTCGAATTCTGCAGTACTACCAAAATCAATATAGACAATAGTCTTACAGGCCTGGATGTGAAAGCCTCTTATTCCAGCGTGAACATCAGGCCAACAGGCGACTTGTCTGCTTCTTATAATATCGCCACCAGTTTTGGCGATTTAAAGAACCATACTTCGGTAAAATTTGACGGAGATAATGAAGACGATAACAGGGGCCCCAAATTTGACCACAAATACAGTGGCAAATCGGGGAGTGGTTCCATTCCTGTTAAAGTAAGCACCAGTTTTGGCAGGGTGATTTTGGGAGAGCCGGGACCTGATGATATAAAAAAAGACAAGGAAAAAAATAAATCAAAATCCCGCACATCATAGAATTCAGTATAGCCAGGAAACAAGAAAGGTCCGTAATTAGTTACGGGCCTTTTGTATTATTAAATTCCTCCCAAATGACATTATTAAATTCGTATCTTTCTAATAAAATTAATATTATGCGTATCCCCAAAATTCTCTTTGTAATAACAGCTGTAATTACCCTTTTTTCTTTTCAATCCTGTAATAAAAGCAGTGACACAACTCCTTCTCCTACTGCTCCTCCTTCTCCTCCTGTTACCACATCAACCGATACATTAACTACTGGTTGGTCCAAAATAGTACTAGCGGGTGAACAGCTCAGCGATATTTTTTTTAATTCCTCAACAACCGGGTATCTCGTGGGTTCAAAAGTGTATAAATCAATTGATGGTGGTAATACATGGACTCCTGTTTTATCAACCGGCGGCTTGTTCAATATTTTTATGACAAATGACAGTAAGGCTTTTTTTGCGGGCGAGCCAAATAACATATTTAGAACCAGTGATGGGGGCAGTAGTTTTACCAATATTAGTATTGGAGGTGTTCCACTAGATATTTTTTTTATTGATAATAACAATGGCTTTAGTGTAACAACAAATGGTTTATACAGTACAGTTGATGGTGGACTGACATGGGTACATCAAAATACCACCGGGCTTCCTGTATCCGGGTCTATCGGCTCACTTTCCTTTGTTGATAATTCAACAGGATGGGTTATTAAGGATAATGCTATCTATAAAACAGTCGGGTCATACCTTACTTGGCAATTGGCAACAGTAACCGGAGGTACCGCATCAATATATTTTTCGTCTATCTATTCTACATCTCCCACCAATATTTATGCAGCTAATGTAAATGGTGAAATTTTCAGATCTACCAACGGGGGTATAAATTTTTCTTTTGTGGGTAGTATAGGTGTGGGACAGTTTGTTGATATTCATTTTCTGAGCGACCTCGTTGGTTATGCATGTACCGACAAGCATGTCTTTAAAACAACAGATGGTGGCGTAAACTGGAGCAAAGTTGTTTCTTTGGCGCAGGGTAATTTGATAGAGCTTCATTTTACAGATGCTAACCATGGATGGGTTTGTGGATCCGATGGAACTGTTCTGATATTTAAACAATAAAAATGATGTCATTGAAAACTTACCTGGCATTGGGCGACAGCTACACTATCGGGGAAGGTGTTTTGCCGGAAGAAAATTTTCCTTCACAGACGGTGCATTTGCTGGAAGAGAAAAATATTCATTTATCAACCCCCGACATCATTGCCCGTACAGGCTGGACCACCGATGAACTGGACACTGCAATTGATGCCGCCGCCGTATCAAAAGTATATGATATCGTTTCTTTACTGATTGGGGTAAACAACCAGTACCGCGGCCGCAGTGTCAGTGAATACAAAACCCAGTTTGATCATTTGCTGCAAAGGGCCATTCATTTTGCAGATAATAAAACCCATCACGTGTATGTGCTCTCTATCCCTGACTGGGGGGTAACACCATTTGCTGAAGGGCAGGACAGGCACAGCATTGCCATGGCCATTGATGCCTATAATGCCACCGCGAAAAATATCTGTGCGCAGCACAAAGTTGTTTTTATTGATATTACCACATCACAAAGAGCCGACGGAAATAAAAAGGATTATTTAGCTGCAGACGGATTACATCCTTCCGGTAAGGAGTATGCGAAGTGGGCGGAGAAATTAGCTGATGAAATTAAGAATAGCAAGTAAAAGAAATGTAAAATGTAGAACGATAAATATAAAATGTAAAAGTTGAGCAGTTTTTAGGTCTTGTAAACTTTTTAATTAGCGAACGCTTCAACTTTTACATTTTACATTCAACATTTAAAATTTTACATTCTCTAAATATCCCCTCATCTCTGCCTGGTATTGCATTGCAACCGCCCTGGCTTCTACGGCAAAATTTTCTTTTTCACTCGCGAAAATAATTGCGCGGCTTACATTTACCAAAAGCCCGCAATCTTTATTCATGCCATATTTACTCACTTCTTCCAGGCTGCCCCCCTGAAAACCAACCCCGGGAACCAGTAAAAAATGATCGGGGATTATTTTCCGGATATTTTCCAGTTCACTGGCTTTTGTGGCGCCGGTTACAAACATTAGATTTTCAATATTACCCCAACGGCTAACTGTTTTTAAAACTTTTTCATATAAATATTCTTTAGTGTCGCCACCAACCAGTTTCAACTGTTCAAAATTTGTACTTCCGGGGTTGCTGGTCAATGCCAGAACAATTGCCCATTTGTTTTCAAATTCCAAAAAAGGCTTTACACTGTCTTCACCCATATAGGGCGCAACAGTGATTGCATCAAAATTCAAGGTTTTAAAAAATGCTTTGGCATATTGCGAAGAAGTATTTCCGATATCACCCCTTTTGGCATCAGCAATCTTAAAATGTTCATGGGGAATATAGTCCACCGTTTTTTCCATCAGTTCCCATCCTTTTGACCCCAGGGCCTCATAAAAAGCGGTGTTTATTTTATAGCCTACGCAAAGGTCTTTGGTGGCATCAATGATCTGTTTGTTGAACTCAAAGATGGCGCCCGGGTGGGATCCTAAGTGTTTTGGAATTTTAGAGATATCAGTATCCAAACCAATACACAGGTAGGATCTCTTTATTTTTATCTGCTCAATGAGTTGTTTACGCGTCATGCAGCAAAGTTAATTTTTTTTCACCTGTCAGGACGGCTCTAAGCCGTCAGACAGCTTTTCAATTTTATATGTTTGGACGCTTTCAAGGTGTCTGACGGCTTAGAGCCGTCTTGACACCATGAGCCGTCTTGACACCTAATGCAATTCGATCGTTTCTACTTCCGGAATATCCTTTAATATTAATTGAATATGCCGGTGATGCGCCTTGGTTTTATAATCCTGTATGATCTCCAGGATATCATTGTCAATATACACACTGTTTGTTCCGGAAATTTCCACGACCGAATATTCCGGCATCTTATCCAGCATATCTTTTATCTTTTTCTTATTCAGGAAACTTACATTTAATGCCAGTTCAATGATGAAATGCCTGATATGCCCCTCAGCTTTTTCTTTTATCGTGTATCCGGCCCTGTAAGTATGCTTTATTAAAAAGTAAAGACTGTAGGTCAGCCCTATCAAAACACCGATCAACAGATCTGTGAACAGGATGGCAATGACAGTAATGATAAATGGCAGGAACTGCTCCCTTCCCTGTTTATACACCGACCAGATCATTTTTGGTTTGGCAAGGTTATACCCGGTACGGATAAGGATTACTGCCAATACACAATAAGGTATATAATTCACCAGGGAAACGCCAAATAGCACGATCAATAATAACCAGATGCCATGCGTAAAACCCGAGAGCTTTGTTTTAGCCCCTGCTTCTGCATTGGCCGAACTGCGTACGATCACTGCCGTTATGGGAAGCCCGCCTAAAAGCCCGCTTAAAAAATTTCCCGTACCCTGTGCGATCAATTCCCGGTTCTGCGGCGTGATGCGGTTATAAGGATCTATCTTATCGATCGCTTCAATACTTAACAGGGTTTCCAATGTGGCTACAAAGCAAATTACAATAGCCGTTTTCCATATCTCCCGGTTACTGAATAATGCATGAAAATCAGGAAATTTTACCTGTGAAAATATATTTTTCGGGATGTTTACAAAATGCGTTGGTTTTAAATGCAATGAAGGAAAATAATTGTTTACAATAAAGGCCAGGACAACACCAAATAAAACGGTAATAAATGAAGCAGGAAGAAAATTAATTCTTTTTGCCATTGTTTTTTTCCAGGTATACAGAAATACCAGCGAAAGGCAGGCAATTAAAATAGCGCCCACAGCAATATGATCATACAAATTACCGATATGTGAAAATGCATGGTTTAATGTGATGATATTAAAAAGCTGGTTCGACCAAAAGTCAGGCTGGTCATATCCAATAAGAAAAGGAATTTGTTTTGAAATAAGAATGATACCGATTGCTGTCAGCATTCCTTTAATAACAGCCGATGGGATAAAATGCGTGAAGCCACCTAACCTGAAAACGCCCAACAGGATCTGCAACAATCCTGCGATCACAAGTGAAAGAAAAAATATTTCTATTCCTCCCAGTTGTATGATCGCAATGGAACAAATTGTGGTTAAACCTGCGGCCGGCCCGCTTACGCTTAATTGAGAACCACTGATAAGTGAAACCACCAGTCCGCCAATGATCCCCGCTAGTAATCCTGAGTAAAACGGCGCGCCGGAAGCCAATGAAATGCCCAGGCAAAGCGGGAGTGCAACAAAGAAAACAGTAATGCTTGCCTTAAAATCGTGTTTGAGGAATGATAGGTAGTAAAATTTGGTTTTCCTTTTGCTGAATGACATAACGGATACAAATATCCGATTTTATTCCTGGATTAGGTGTCTGACGGCTTGGAGCCGTCTTGACACCTACAATCTCTTTTCTATTTCCTTTGCAATCGCTCTTGAATTATCATCACCTCTTTTATTCAGTTGTTCAATAATATTTTGCTTCGATGTTGTGTCACGGTTTTGGCTTAGTTTAAAAACATTATCACAGGTTTCCACTTCAATGGTAAAACCAACGATCGCTTTTACCATTTGTTGCACATATTCCTTTGGTAATTTATCAAATGCAGCAGGACTTTCAGCAGCTTCATATTTATTGGTGAGGGCTTTAACGGCATTATATGTTCCTTCTTCATCCTTGAATTTTATTTTACCTTTTGCATGCACTACCATATAATTCCATGTGCTGCCAATGGCCGGCGTGGTATACCAGCTTGCACTGATATGTGTATGCGGACCGTTGAAGATCACCAACACGTATTCATTTTTTTCAAAGGCAATATGATGATCTGTTTTTTTCATCATGTGGCCGCTTAGGATCATGCTGCCATCTTCTTTTAATTCAACCTCCAGCGGGATATACGTGGCCACCGGGTATTCCTCACCAATACCGGTGATCACTGCAAATGAATTTTCTTTCATGAAGGCAATCACTTTTGCCGGGTCTTCTTCGGTGTAATATGAAAATCTATACATATTCTAGTTTGCTGTTAGGTGTTTGTTGTTTTTTGTTCCGGGCTATAGTGCTACTATTAAGCATCGTTGTGTCACTCACTTGTACTGTATACCTTTATTCAGCTTTCACCTCATCCTCCATCTCCAACCCTTTTAACTTCCACATCTTCAATATTTCTTTCTTCATCAATAATGCAAGGAATAATTCAATCTCGTATGCTCTATTCTTCGCATCAATCTTCTACATTTCCCTTCCGCCGCGGCGGAGAGGATAGGAGGGCTGCCAGCATCATCTTTTCCACTTCCTCCCCATCCCACTTATCATCAATATCCGGCATCGCCATCACCTGTTGCATGATCGCTTCCTGCCGGATGCTGTTTTGTAAAGCCTCACTGTAACGTATATGCGGACTAAAAGTTACCTGTGCATAAGCCGGCATCCATTTATCAGGATGCTTTTTACTGAAAGCCGCTTCAATTTTTTTCTGTAATAAAAACCTGGGATCGCCCACTTTATCCCGCATTTCCACAAAATTATTCAGGGCAAGTTCGGCGATGGCATCCGCATCAGGTTTGCGTAATTGCTGAAAAGATTCTAAAATAGCGGTCCAGTCATCACCATAATTTTCAATAAGTTCATTCAGCACCGAACAGTCTTCAAAGCCACAATTCATCCCCTGCCCAAAGAAAGGAACAATAGCATGGGCCGCATCACCGATCAATGCAAAATGATCTTCTCTTATCCAGGGATAACATTTTACCGTAACCAAAGAAGAAGTTGCATTGTTAAAAAAATCATCTTCCAGTGTTGGCATCAGCCGAATTGCATCAGTAAAGGTTTTTTCAAAGAATTTTTTTACTTTTTCTTTTGAGTCTAAACTTGCAAAGGAAGGATCGCCTTCAAAAGGAAAGAATAAAGTACAGGTAAAACTATCGTCTATATTCGGCAAAGCGATCAGCATATAATTGCCGCGGGGCCAGATGTGCAGGGCATTTTGCTCCATTAAAAATTCGCCATTGGTACCGGCAGGAATATTTAATTCTTTGTAGCCAAAATCAATATAGTGCTGCTGGTATTGGAAACGGTCGTGCTGCAACTGATGGGTAAGCCTTGCTGCAGAAAATGCGCCATCGCTGCCAAAAAGAAGTTGAAAGTTGAAAGTTGAAAATTGAAGGTTGGCAGTATTTTGAAATGTTATTTCATTCTTTTTCCAGTCTGCATGATCACATCTCTCATTGAAGATAATTTCAACGCCATTTTTTTCCGCAAGGTCCATTAATTTTTTATTCAATTCTCCTCTTGATACTGAATTAATGAACTGGCCTTCGCTTCCATAAGGTTGATAGGCCGTACTTCCATCCGCAAAGTGCATGAACCTTCCGTGCATAGGTATCGCGATCTTTTTTATTTCCTCCATGATGCCCACTTCTTCCAGTGCTTTGATGCCCCTGTCGCTTAATGCCAGGTTGATAGAACGGCCTGCGATCATTTTTTCTTTGCGCATATCAGGCCGGCGTTCATATACTTTTATTGTATAACCGCGTTTGGCTAAATAAATAGAAAGCAATGAACCTACTAATCCTGCACCGATAATTGTTATTTCTTTTTTTGACATAAATTATTTTATAGAACCTGCCTACCGGCAGGCAGGCGCAGATCATCATGAAGATCAGCGTTCCAAAATAGTTTTCACAATTTCTCCGAACCTATACACATCTTCAAATGTATTATACAAAGGAACCGGTGCCACACGAATGACATTCGGTTCTCTCCAGTCTGCCAAAACTCCATGTTGTTTTAACGATTCAAAAACATCCTTTCCTTTTTTCAGCATCAGCATACTCACCTGGCAACCTTTTTCTTTTTCGCTTCTTGGAGTGATTATTTCGATCATTTTTTCTTTTAACCCTGCATTGATCTCATCTAAAATAAGCAACAGGTAATTACTCAACAGGGTTCCCTTTGCAATTAAATTATCCATTCCTGCTTCTTCAAAAATATCCAGCGAAGCTTTATGTGCAGCCATGCTCAGCACGGGCGCATTACTCAGTTGCCAGCCTTCGGCAGTGGGGATCGGTTTAAAACCTTTATCCATATTGAAACGGGTTGCTTTATCATAACCCCACCATCCAGCCAGTCGTGGCAACGTACTATCCGAAATATGTTTTTGATGAATGAACGCACCGGCCACCCCACCTGGCCCGCTGTTCAGGTATTTATAACTGCACCAACAGGCAAAGTCAATATCCCAGTCGTGTACATGCAATTCAATATTCCCGATGGCATGAGCCAGGTCAAAGCCGCAGCAGGCGCCGGCTTCATGAGCCGCTTTGCTGATGGATGGCATATCAAATACCTGCCCGGTATAATAATTTACGGTGCCAAAGATCACCAATGCAGTTTCGTTTGCGTGTTGTTTTATTACAGCAAGGATGTCTTCTGTGCGGATATAATGTTCTCCTTCTCTTGTGGAAACTTCAATGATGGCTTCATCGGGGTTGAGCCCATGAAACCTTACCTGCGATTCAAATGCATATTGATCGGAAGGAAATGCTTTTGCTTCACAAATGATCTTATATCTTTCTTTTGTTGGCCGGTAAAAACTTGCCATCAATAAATGCAGGTTCACCGTAAGTTGATTCATCACCACGATCTCTTCCGGTAACGCACCCACGAGCTTCGTTAACAATGGCGGAAAAATCTCATGATAGCTGAACCAGGGTTGCCTTGCATTAAAATGCCCTTCCACACCAAAGCTGGCCCAGTCTTCCAGTTCATCCAAAACATAATCCTGCGTGGTTTTGGGTTGCAGCCCAAGTGAATTGCCGGTGAGGTAAATACATTCTTTACCGTGAATGATGGGGATATAGAATTTATTTCGAAAATCTTTAAGGGAATCTTCCCCATCCAATTGTTTGGCAAAGGCCAGGCTATTTTTAAACTCCATATTTTTTATTTTGGAACGCTCAATCATGATCATCTGCGCCTGCCTGCCGGTAGGCAGGTTCTATTCTATCGTTGCAATCACTTTTAATTCTATCGCAATAGGTGTTGGTAAACTTTTTACTTCTACCGTAGTCCTGCAAGCCTGTACATTTGCAAAATATTCACCATAAATTTTATTGTAAGCGACAAAGTCATCTTTCATGTTTGTTAAGAACACCGTTACATCAATGATCTTCTCCCAACTGCTGCCACTGGCTTCCAATACGGCTTTGACGTTTGCAAAAACGGCATGGCATTCTGCCTCGATATCATATTTTAAAATATTCCCTTTAGCATCCATTTCTAATCCGGGGATAGAATTGTCTTTTGCATTTCTGCTGCCGATACCTGAAAGAAATAATAAATTTCCAACACGCCTTGCATGAGGATAAGAACCTAAAGGTTTTGCAGCTTTACCGGTATTGATAATTCCTTTATTCATAAAAAGAAATAGAACACGGATCTTCATGATCTTCATGATTGATCATGATCTGATCTGCGTTAATCATAACAATCATGACCATCTGCGTTCCGTTTTAAAATTGTACACAAACATTCTTCGCCTCCGTAAAAAATTTCAACGCTTCCCACCCGCCTTCCCTTCCCACACCACTGTTCTTCATTCCACCAAAGGGTGTGCGTAGATCCCTTACCAGCCAGCAGTTCACCCAGATAATGCCACACTGAACTTTTGCTGCCACACGATGAGCCCTGCTGATATCCTGCGTCCAGATGGTTGCCGCCAATCCATAAGTACCGGTATTGGCTAAACGCAAAGCGTCTTCTTCTGTATCAAAAGGCTGAAGGGTCACCACCGGCCCGAAAATTTCTTCCATATTTGTTTTGCAGTTGGGCCCCAAACCTTCTATGATGGTAGGTTCTATAAAATAGCCATTTGCACATCTTCCTTCCGGGTGAACGGCATTTCCACCGCATAGAACCGTTCCGCCTTCTTCCTTGGCAATGGCGATACAATTCATCACTTTATCAAAATGCAGCTTACTCACTATGGCGCCTTGTTTTGTGCTTTTGTCAAAAGGGTCGCCCACCTTTAATTGCCTGGTTCTTTTTATGAATTCGGTTTTGAACTTTTCATAAATGGAACTTTCTATCAATATCCTGCTGCCGCACAAACATATTTGCCCCTGGTTGCTAAAAGAAGAGCGCAGCGTTTCCTTCATCATCTTATCCCAATCACAATCTGCAAAAATGATGTTGGGATTTTTTCCACCCAGTTCCAAAGATAATTTTTTAAACATTGGAGATGCAACAGATGTAATGCGTTCACCCGCTCTTGTGCTGCCTGTAAATGAAATGGCTTTTATATCGGGATGTTTTACAATGGCTTCGCCACAATTGGGCCCTGTACCATGCACTATATTCAATACGCCATCGGGCAATCCCGCTTCCTTACAAATTTTGCCCAAGAGGAAAGCCGTAACGGGCGTGACTTCCGAGGGTTTTGCGATCACACAGTTTCCTGCAGCCAATGCCGGGGCGATCTTCCAGGTAAATAAATACAGGGGCAGGTTCCAGGGAGAAATGCAACCCACAATTCCAACAGGTTGACGCAAAGTATAATTGATCGCTTTATCTTCCATAGCATGGCTCTCATTTGCGAAATGCATGATGCCCGTGGCAAAAAAACGAAAATTGGAGGAGGCCCTTGGAATATCCATCTTCTTACTTAACCCGATCGGTTTTCCATTATCAATGGTTTCGGCTAATGCCAATACATCAAGGTTCTCATCGATCAGTCCTGCAATTTTATTAAGAATGACAAAACGATATTCAGCAGTTGATACACTCCATTCTACAAATGCTTTTTTTGCAGCTTTCACGGCAGCGTTGATATCTTTTTCATTGCTGTCGGGAATTTGCCCATACACTTCGGCTGTGGCCGGGTTAATATTGTCGATGAATTGTGCGCTCAGGGGGCCGATAAAATTACCGCCGATAAAATTTTCTAAATGATATGGGACATTCAGTTGCATGAGTAAAGTTAAAAGTTAAAAATCAAAAACAAAAAGTATATAATCCTGGTAACTTTTTGGTTCTAAACTTTTAACTTTTGACTTTTAAAATTAGTTATCTTACAATTCTAAAATCCTCTTTATGGCAGTAACAGCACCTTTCAATCTAAAGAAATGGATCGATGAACACCGGGATATGCTAAAACCCCCGGTGGGCAATCAATGCATTTATAAAGATGCAGAAAATTTTATCGTGATGATAGTGGGTGGGCCCAATGCCCGAAAGGATTATCACTACAATGAAAGCGAAGAATTATATTACCAGGTGGAAGGAAATATTGTGCTGAAGATCATTGACGATGGCATTCCAAAAGATATTCCCATCAATGAAGGCGATATGTTTTTATTGCCTCCTAAAACACCGCATTCTCCGCAGCGTGGCCCCCATACTGTTGGTTTGGTGATTGAAAAAGTAAGGGAAAGAGAAGAAGATGGATTTTTATGGTATTGTGAGAATTGCGGCAACAAATTATATGAAGAGCATAAAGTGATCACAGATATTGTTACCCAATTGCCACCGGTGATGGAAGGGTTTTACAGCGATGAACAGAAACGAACCTGCAGTAAATGCGGGGCGGTGATGGCGCCACCGGTAAAGAAAGGCTAGTTATTTTAAATTTTAAATTTTGAATTTTGAATTAGGTCGAATGTATTTTCATTTAAAATTCAAAATTCATCATTCAAAATAATCGAAGATGAAGATCGACATCCACACACACATTATGCCCGCTACAATGCCCAACTGGACACAAAAGTTTGGCTATGGCGAATTCATACACCTGGAACACCGCAACTGCGGGGCCTGCATGATGAAGGGTGATACTGTTTTCCGGGAAATAGGAGACAATTGTTTTGATCCGGCCGTTCGGTTGAAAGATATGGATGAAACTAACGTTGCCGTACAGGTGCTTTCTACGATCCCCGTTTTATTCAATTACTGGGCAAAGCCGGAAGATGGTCTGGAGACCTCCCGTTTTTTTAATGACCATATTGCTGATACGGTTGCAAATGACCCCAAAAAATTTATTGGAATTGGCACGGTTCCGCTGCAGGATGTTGACCTGGCGATTAAAGAAATGGAACGATGCGTGGGCGAATTGAAAATGCCCGGCCTCGAGATCGGCAGCAATGTGAATCAGAAAAACCTGCATGAAAAAGAATTCTTTCCTTTTTATAAAAGGGCCGAAGAGCTAGGCTGCGCCTTGTTTGTACATCCCTGGAAAATGATGGGGGCAAGGCAAATGGAAAAATACTGGCTGCCCTGGCTGGTGGGGATGCCCGCAGAAACCAGCCGGGCCATTTGCTCCATGATCTTTGGAGGAGTGTTTGAACAGTTTCCCAAATTGAGGGTGGCATTTGCACATGGCGGTGGTTCATTTCCCATTACCATTGGAAGGATAGAACATGGTTTTCATGCGAGGCCTGACCTCACTGCTGTAGATAATGATGTAAATCCAAGAAATTATTTGGGTAAATTCTGGATCGACAGTCTGGTACATGATGCAAACGCTTTAGAATACATCCTGAAAGTAATGGGTGAAGACAGAATCTGCCTCGGTAGCGATTATCCCTTCCCTTTAGGTGAGCATCACCCGGGAAAACTAATAGCCGGGATGAATTTTGCCGAGGGATTAAAGGAAAAACTGATGCATGGAAATGCGAATGACTGGTTGAAAGGTTGAGTAGTGGTACAGTTTGAAAAAGTTTACCGCAGAGAACAGCAGAAGCAGACCTGCCTGCCGGCAAAGGCAGGGTTTACGCGGAGAAAACTCTGCGTAAGCTCTCGTCTCTCATGTTCTCTGCGGTGGAAGTAATTCAAACTGAACCAATACCAAAGGTTGACAAGTTAACAGCTGTTCCGTTCTATTCATTAAATAAATTGGGGTAATCAGTAATGATCCCATCCACGCCCAGTTTTTTTAATTCTGTTATTTTATTTTTATCGTCCACGGTCCAGGGAATGATCTTTATTTTTTTATCATGGCAGTCTTTAATAAGCGCATCATTCACCAGTAAAAACTCGGGGCTATAGATCGTAGGAATAAAGCCAAGGTCTTTCAATTGTTTCCTGAAACTGCTTTTGTTATCCGCTTCAGCCAGCAGGGCCGTTTTCATGGAAGGATATTTTTCATGCAGGTATTGCAGTGTCCGGATATCAAAGGATTGAATGATCACCCGTTTTTCAATTCCTTTTTCCATGATCACTTTCATCAGCATATCTACAAATGCGGCCGGGGCAGGGTGATAAATATTATCGGTGGCAGGCATTGTTTTGGTTTCTATGTTGTACAATACTTTTTTCAGTTTTTTATCTGCAATATATTTTTCAACCGAATCGATCAGGTCTGCCAGCCTTGGTTTATACACAGCTAATTTCTTTTGTTCAGGAAAAAGAGAATGAGGTTTTAATCCCACATCATACCTCTTTACTTCAGTGTATGTCATGTTATAAATATTATATTGTTTCTCCTCTTTTTCTTTAATAAAGCTGCCATCAGGTTTGGTGGTTATTTCATGATTAAAAAAGGGTTCATGCGATAAAATGGCTTCCCCGTCTTTTGTAAAAACAATGTCCATCTCCAATGTGGTTACTCCCAGGTCAATGGCCTTTAACATAGCAGCGATCGTATTTTCAGGCATCAGGCCGCGGCAGCCACGATGGCCCTCTTTGTCGAATGCAGGCAGCATATTGCTTTTATTTAATTTGGAGGACGAGCAGGAAGTAATGAAAAGACAACACCCGGCAATGAAGATTTTATTAAGTGGAATATTGTACATGAATTTTCTGATCATATGCTAAAAGGATTTAATAGAGAATTTCCCAAGACTGGTAGATAAATACAATTCCCATACCAATTATGTGGAGGTGTAGATCAGTATAAAAAACAAAAGAGGTAAAAAAATTGCTTTTCATACCTCCCTTTACGAATTGATGAAAGAGTGTCAGGCTTGATCTCCTTCAGTCGTATTATTTCCATCGGTATGCTCTTCAATGATCTCTCCCTCCACTGTGACCGTTAATATTTTTTCTTCTTCATCGCTATTTTCATTTTCTTCTGCCGCAGCATCCATAGCTTCCTGTACATTGGTGGCCTGTACCAGTTCTTCCATCAACACTTCGGCTATTTTGGGAAGGTCTTCTGCGCTGTTAATGCCAAAATAATCCATAAAAGATTTAGACGTTGCATAAATAAGCGGCTTTCCCACGGCGTCTTCATTTCTGCCGGAGATGATCACCAAATCTTTTTCCAGTAATTTCTGTACCGCGTAATCGCAGTTTACGCCGCGTATGGCTTCCATCTCGCTTTTGGTAATGGGTTGTTTGTATGCGATGATGGCAAGCGTTTCCAAAGCCGCAGTGGACAGGCGTTTTATAAATTTATCGCCATTGAGCTGGGCTACGGTTTTATGATATGCTGCTTTGGTGAGGAATTGCCAGCCACCGCCGATCTCTCTTAATTCAAAAGCATAGAATTCGGAATTATATTTTTCACCGATGCCTTCAATCGCTGCCTGAACCTGTTCTGATGTGGCCCTGTCTTCGATAAATGCCAAAGCGCTGTTCACCAGTTCCACCAGTTCAATATGGCTTAATGGTTTATCGCTTGCAAATATTAAAGCTTCTATGTGGGGTATGATTTGAGAAAGTTCCATGTTGTTGATTTGCTATTTGATAATGTGCAAATGTGCAAATTCCTTAAATTCAAAAAATTTTTCGTGATCAAAACATATAACAAGCCGAAGGGGTTTGCATATTTGCCCATTTGCAAATTTGCATATTATCCCTGCAAAGCTGCTGCGCCACTAACGATCTCCGTTAGTTCTGTGGTAATGGCTGCCTGTCTTGCACGGTTGTAGCTGATCTTCAATGATTTTAATAATTCGTTGGCATTTTCACTGGCCTTATCCATTGCCGTCATGCGGGCGCCATGCTCACTTGCATTGGCATCCAACGTGGCTTTGAACAATTGGGTGTTTAAAATTTTCGGCATGAGTTCTGCGATCAAAACGTCTTTGCCTGGTTCAAAAATAAAGTCGGCATTTTTTTGACCTGCAGTTTTTTCTACTTTTTTTACAGGCAGGAACTGCTCAGCAGCAAAACGCTGGGTGGCAGCATTTTTAAATTCGCTGTAAATTAATTCCACCGCATCAATTTCTTTGTTGACAAAAGCTTCCATTGCATATTTTGCGGCAGGCTGTACTTTATTGAAACTTAAACCGTGAAAAATATCCCAGTAGGTGTCTACTACTTTAAAACCATTCTTCGTAAAATATTCATATCCTTTTTTACCAATGGGCAATACCAGCACATTTCCTTTGGCGTGTTGTGCAGGGTATTTTTCCTGTATCACCTGTTTGGCCAATTTGATGAGGTTACTGTTGTAGCCGCCGCATAAACCCCGGTCGCTGGTTACCACGATGATCATCGCTTTTTCCACGGGCCTTTCCGTAGCCAATGCGATGTTCACATCGCCCTCACTGTTGCTGACAATATTACTCAGCATTTCTGATAATTTTTTTGCATAAGGCCGCATTTGAATAATGGTATCCTGTGCCCGGCGGAGCTTGGCTGCGCTCACCATCTTCATCGCCTTGGTGATCTGTTGAGTGCTTTGAACACTTTTGATACGGTTACGAACCTCTTTTAATGCACCACTCATATTATACCTGGTTAATGGGGGGCAAAGGTAATAAAAAAGGGGTGTAAAAACCCCTGGTAAAAATTAATTTTATCAACTGTCCAAACAAGGTGTCTGGCCACTTTGCAGGTTATTCGTTTTGTAGATTATTGGTATTTCCTAAAGTTCTTCAATGTATGAGCTTTATCTGGTGGCCTGACAGCTTTTAAAACTCCCTGTTCGAATTGCCGCCCATTCTCCTGTTTCCATTACCACGGCCTTGTCTCTGTCCCTGAGGCTGCTGGCCTTTAAATTTCTGTAAGCGATAAGTAAAAGTTGCCAAAAAATAACGGGTAAGGCGATTGGTCCTGGTATCAATTATTGAATTGGCGCTTACACTGCGGCTGATATTACTGTTTTGTTTAAAAAGATCGTAAGCAGCTATCTTGAATATCCCGTTTTTCTTTTTAAAGAATTGTTTTTCCAGTGAGGCATTCATGATGGCCGGATTTTTAGTGATACTGCTTGCAAGTCCGGAGTTAATGGTATAATCAAAATCGTATTTCAATACCAGCGTTTTGGTAAGATCGATGTTGATATTATTGCTGAGTGTCCATGCATTGCTGGAAGTATTCTGAAATGATGATAAAGCATTTCCATCAGGGCTTTTATATTTATTATCGTTTAAACTATAACTGACACCGGTTCCCAGCTCCAGCCATTCTTTGTAATTGAATTCAAAATTGAATCCCTGCGAGAGCACCCAGTTGCTGCCGATTATCTTATTCAGAGCAAGGTTTTGTTTTAGATTATTTCCGGTTAAAAGAACGCTGTCGGTCAGGTTAATATTATGATTGTAGTTAACGTTGCCATTAAAAGTTAGTACGAATTTCCGGTTCTTATATGGTTTGGAGAAAGTATAAAAACCAGATACATTATAATAACCATTCACATTTTCAGGAATGGAAATGGATGAACCATTGTTTCCCAGTTTGGCCGTCTTATTGATGATCTGGTTTTCTATTGTACTGAATGTCATATTGGTGAACAATACCCTTCCACTGATGAAATTAAAATTGTTGAAGGTAAGATTAACGTTATGGTTGATCGAAGGCTTCAAGTTGGGATTACCCGCGGTAGCGCTTTGCTGGTTGCTGAAATCGGTTACCGGTTGCAACTGGGTAAATGTAGGCTGGGTGGCATTGCCACTGTAATTGATGTTTAAGGATTTTGTTTTTGTAAAATTATACACGAACCTGGCAATCGGGAAAATGTTTACCCTGTCAATCGATTTATAAGCACTGTCCTTGGTAATTGAATTCCCTTTTAAATCAACCGGCTGTACACTGATACCCAAAGTATAATTGTATTTCTTCATGGTTGTTCTTAAAGAAATTCCCATGCGGTTATTGTAAAAATTATTGTCGTAATCGTTGCTTAAAAAAGGATTGAGTGTTTTAACTTTTGTGGTGGAATCTACATTAAAAGTTTGCTTATCATTCTTTGCATAGTTCAGGTTATGCGAGTAAGAGAAATCAACGCTGCGGTATTTTGTAAGTGGTTCAGAATAAGTAAACCGAACGCCGTAATTGTAGTTTGTATTGTCCTGCTCAAGCCATTGAAATGTATTTTGCGGGCCGATGAATGGTCCGGTGTATTGGTAATCTAAATTGGTTATATCCTGCGTGGAATTGTTTTCTGAATTGCCTAAACTGATACTTGCAGAAAAATTCCTGCCGCGTTTCCTGAATTTATGATTATATAAAACGGTGGCGTTTACATTGGGCACCTTAGAATCTGTTAAATTTACATTGCTGCCGTCGCTGGTCTTGGTGCCGTCGGTCTGTGTATATACAAATGCACTTTTACTATTGGCATTGCTGGCATTATAACTGAAAGCAGGACTTATTTTTAAATAGTTGAAAGAATCAACCTGGTATTCCATGTTAAAAGTGAACCTGTGCGAATCGCCTATTGACAGGGCATCCAGGTCCTGGTTAGCGATAAAACTGCTGGTTTCATAAAAGTTTTGCGATGAAGTACTTTGTAGCTGGCTGGTATTTTTATGGCTGTACGAGTAACTGCCATATACACTTATTCTTTTGCCCCATTGATCGCGGTAATTGAAACCAAAAGAATTCGTGGATGAAATGCCATTGTTACTGCCGGTGCTCAGTTGCCCCATACCTCCCTGCATCATGTTCTTCAAACCTCCCATGCCGCCCATATTGGCCACGGCGCTCATGCCTGTACGTATCATGCTGGTAGCGCCCCTGTTGCCACCACCGCCAAAGTCGAATAAGGATGCGTTGGTATTATTGCTGTTGCCAACAAGAGATATCTGCCGGTCATTATTAAAGTAATTACTGTTAAAAGAGGCCTGGTAACGGTCTTCCGTACCCGCACCTGCCGTCACCCTTCCGAAAAACCCCTTGTTCTTATCTTTCCTGATCTGGATATTGATGATCTTATCGGGGTCGCCATCCTTGATGCCGGAAACAGTGGCCTGGTCGCCATAATCATCAATCACCTGTATCTTATCCACAATATTGGCAGGAAGCTCCCTGGTGGCTGTTTTTACGTCGCCTCCAAAAAAATCCTTGCCATTTACCTTTACCCTTGTCACGCTTTTACCCTGTGCGGTTACATTGCCATCTTTGTCCACGGTAACACCCGGTAATTTTTTCAGCAGGTCTTCCACCACGGCATTGTCTTTTACTTTAAATGAAGCTGCATTGTATTCAATGGTATCCTCTTTGATGGTGATGGGGGCGGCTTCTACTACTACTTCTTCCAAAAGTTTCCCCCAACTGGATAAAATAACCGTACCGATATCAATAGTTTTTTCGGCTTTGTTTACAGGAACAAATTTTGCAACGGGATGAAAACCCATATTACGAATGACAACAGAAAAATTAGATGAAGGAACAATATCAAAACGGAACTGGCCTTTCTCATCAGAGAAAGTATAGATGGTATCTGTAGGATCTGATTTTATGACCATGCCCACCACCACTTTGTCCATTGGTTTTTTACCGGCAGAATCAACTATGACTCCTTTTACCTGTGCATTTGAAACAAATGCGATAAAGAGGATCAATATAATAATAATTACTTTTCTCATAAGTAAATTGTAGGTGCAGGGTTACGAATTAGTTCGTGTAAAATTAAGTGAATGGACAGTATCGATCTTCTTTTTTTTACCAATGGCGGTAAGTTTTAGATAGAATTAACAAGTGTTAACGGCAATACCCTGTTGAGGGTATTGTGGTAAGACCGAAAGGCTGTAATTTTCATGAAAATTCATACACATGTTTTTTACTTTATTGGATATGCCCAACGAAACATGGCTGGAAAGGGGCCATCATTTGACGCTGGTCATTATTGCAACTGTATCACTCATAGCCCTTGTTGGTATTTTTATTTACCGGCGTAAAAAGGGGTAAATGATTTAAAAGAATTTTATGCCGCTGTATTTTTATTGTATTGTCATTCTCTCTCTGCAAATGGGGATAGCCTGGTGGTTTTACAGGGAAGAAAAACTTTTTGCCCTGCTGATCGCGTTTTTTGTGAATATTTTTTCATTATCTGTGGTAGTGATCCTTGCAGATTTTGATGTCAATAACATCATTTTGGGACTATTGCTCCTGCTGATGGTCAGTATTGCGTATGGCATTTTTTTTAAAGGAGGTTTTAAAAAAGGGTGTATCGTTTCATTAATTGCAAATGTGGTAAGCATTGGATCTGCTTTTTTAGTGATGAAGATTATTCATAACAATTGATCAATATTAGCTATGGAACATTTTTTACATTTGCTGGACGCACCGTCTCCCTTATACATTGGAGGCTTATTCCTTTTACTCATCGTGTTGCCACTTATTGTAATAGTGACCTTAATCGTGATCTTCATCAGGCGTAAAAAGAAAAAGCTACAAAACAAATAATAGCAGATGCCCTTTTATTTCTATTTTTTATTAACGCTTCTGCTGGAACTACCGATTGTTTTGCTATTCTTTAAAAAACAATGGAAATTCGCATTGCTGATCGGCCTGCTGCTGAATTTATTTACCTGGCCCTTGCTGCACGTGCTGCTGTACTACAGCAATATTAATATCAATGTGCTGGAAGCCGGGGTAGCGCTTACCGAGGGCCTGGGTTATTGGATATTCATGCAATGCAGCTGGCAAAAGGGTTTTGGGGTTTCATTGCTGGCAAACGGTGTTAGCTATGGGGTGGGGATACTTATTAATATTTTTCTTTTATGAATAACAGGAATAAACAACCGCTGCTCTGGGGACTGCTGCATGGCCTCAACGATTTTGCTGCCGGTTTTATGCTGGCCAACTACACACTTACACACAGTAATGGAGATGGTTTTTTATTCATTGTCATTTATTCCATCATCGGTTTTGGCGGACAGTTACCCGTTGGCTTTTGGTTAGACCATCAAAAGAAGATAAAGCCCTTTTCTTCCGCATCTCTGATCTTATTACCGGTGGCAATAGGGGCTTATTTTATTTCTGCAGAAACAGGGATCATTGTATCAGCTTTCGCTTCAGCATTTGTTCATGTAACCGGTGGCGCCATATGCCTTCAGGTGAATGAAAATAAAACAGGCCCACTGGCATTGTTTACCGCCCCGGGCGTTTTAGGGTTAACGTTAGGTGGCGTGTTGGGACAGTATGGTATTTGGCAACTGGCCATTATTGCTGCTTTGATATTACCGGTTGGATTTATAATATGGAAAAGCAAGTTGCCTTCGTATCAATCACAGCAAAAAAAGGAAAGTGAACTCGATACCCACGATTGGCTGATGCTGGGTATTTTACTGGTGATGTGTTTCCGTTCATTTATTTTTGACGTGATCAATCATGTGGCGCATGACTTCGAGCACGGTATACTGATCATCGGTATCAGTGCATTTGCAGGAAAAATAATTGGAGGTTTTGTTGCCGATAAGATTGGCTGGAAAAAATTCGTTTACATTACCCTGCCCATCGCTTTATTGCTTTTTCAGTTTGGCAAAGAAAATATTTATGCATTGGCATTTGGTATTGCCTGTTTGCAAAGTTCCGTACCCATTACATTATTATTGATGGGCAGAAGTTTACCGCGGTACCCGGCTACCGCAACAGCATTGAGTTTGGGCACATCCATTGCGTTGGCAGGGTTGCCATTATATATGCTGAAGGATCAGACTGCCATCATGAATGTATTCAGTAACCCCATCATTACAGCAATAACTTTTGTTTTTTTAATGCTCTGCTGGATCATTGCAGATCAGTTTTTATTTTCCAAAAAAATCAATCATTCAACCTGATCGTAACAGCCTTTAAGGCATATTTAATTTCCAGTTCCCCGCCTTCTGCAGTATTTTGCTGCAGGGGAATGTTACGGTAAAGCGTGGCTTCTATACTCAATTCATTCCCTTTTTGGCGCTGCAGTTCTTTTGCGGGAATGATAATAAAATTACCACCGTCTTTTGCTTCATGCGTTACACTAAAACTGCTGTCTGTATTATTGGTTGTTACTTCAATATAATCACCCGGCTGCAGGGCTGTTGTTTCAAACAGTAAATTAAAAGATTGTTTTTTGGAAACTGCCGGTGGAAGGCTCACCAGCTTAAAAGCGTCAAATGAAAAATCGTTGTCAAACTTTTTATTGTTGATATCTGTGAAAATAAAATGGTGTTTATTATAAAAACCTGCAACGGCTTTTTGGATTTGATAGTATGCCCCGGAAACATTACTGCTGTCAACTTTTATTATTTCATCATCAAAAACAACCTGGCTGGGTTTGGTCAGCACCAGGGTCGTGCCGTTCTTCCCTGCAAACCGAAATTGTGCATATACGGATAGTTTTTCATTCCCTTCGGTATAGCTGATACTGTACTGCTGGTATATCTTATCCTGGGCAACGTCTTTACTTTCGCCGATCTCGTTACTGGTACATGCAGAAAAAACGATCAGTAAAAAAAGTATTGCTGCATTTAATTTATTAAAGTACATCATGAAGATTTTATATTAATGACCCGGAACATTAAATTGTTAGTTAAAAATAACTTAATTCATAATACAGGGCCTGAATTTTGAACATTTGCAGTGTAAAAAATAAAGCCGTCAATCCTGCTTTAAAGACTGTTTGGCTGGCATTGGAATCGCAGGCCTGACGAAACCCCAAACTCCAAACCACAAACCCCAAACAATTTGTACCTTTGCTGTCCTGTCATTTTGGCTTTAAAATGTTTTCAGCACCATATTTGACAACACAATGACCAAATAATAATGTATTTATACAATACCCAACAACACTGAATTTTATGATCGGAGCAATTTCAAAACTTTTTGGCGGGAATAAGAGTGAAAAGGATGTAAAAAAAATTACACCCCAGGTTGAAAAGATCAACAATTTTTTTGTACAGTATCAATTATTGAGCAACGACGAATTACGAAATAAAACCGTAGAATTCAAACAGCGTATTGCAGCGCACCTTGCTGATATAGATCAACTGATAGCATCAAAAAAGCAGGCTGCTGAAGACCTGCCCGTGGAGGAGATCAATGACCGGGATATTATTTACAAAGAGATCGATGCATTAAAGAAAGACAAAGATACTGCCCTCGAAGTGGTGTTACTGGAACTTTTGCCGGAAGCTTTTGCTGTTGTGAAAGAAACCAGCCGCAGGTTTAAGGAAAATGAAAGGCTGGAAGTTACTGCAACTGAGCTGGATAAGACCCTGGCAATAAAAAAGGATAATATCATCATCGAAGGAGAAAAAGCAATTTATAAAAATACCTGGACGGCAGGCGGCGGCGCCATTACATGGAATATGTTGCACTATGATGTGCAGCTGATCGGTGGTGCGGTTTTGCATTCCGGGAAAATTGCCGAAATGGCCACGGGGGAAGGAAAGACATTAGTGAGTACTTTACCCGCTTACCTTAATGCTTTGTCGGGCGAAGGGGTACATATTGTTACAGTGAATGATTACCTGGCCCGCAGGGATAGCGAATGGAACGGCCCCATTTTTGAGTTTTTAGGGCTACGGGTGGATTGCATTGATAAACACGAACCCAACGGCGATGCCCGCCGCCATGCCTATAACGCGGATATCGTATATGGCACAAATAATGAATTCGGTTTTGATTACCTGCGGGATAATATGGTGCACTCACCGGATGAAATGGTACAACGCAAACACCATTATGCCATGGTGGATGAGGTGGATAGTGTATTGATCGATGATGCCCGTACACCATTGATCATTAGCGGCCCGGTAGGCCACAGTGATAATACCCAGCAATTCTTTGACCTGAAACCGCGTATTGAAAAATTGGTGGAAGCGCAGAAAAAAGCGGTGAATCAGTTTTTAATTGAAGCAAAGAAAAAAATTGCAGAAGGAAACGATGACCCCAAAGAAGGCGGGTTGGCGCTGATGAGGGCGCATCGTGGCTTACCAAAGAACGGGGCGCTCATTAAATTTTTAAGTGAACCGGGGATCAGGGTAAAATTGCAGAAAAGCGAAAATTATTACCTCGCCGATCAGCAAAAAGAAATGCCCAAAGTAGATGCTGAAATATATTTTAATATAGATGAAAAAAATAACCAGGTCGACCTGACCGACCAGGGCATTCAACTGATTACCCGGAGTGGTGAGGATCCTGAATTTTTTATTATCCCGGATATTGCAACAAAACTGGCCGATATTGAAAAAAGCGATTTGGCCGTTGATGAAAAATTACACCGCAAAGAAAATCTTTTAAATGAATATGCATTAAAAGCCGATCGTATTCATACCGTGCAGCAATTATTAAAAGCATATACTTTATTTGATAAAGATATTGAATACGTGGTGATGGAAGGGGCAGTAAAAATTGTAGATGAACAAACGGGTCGTATTCTCGACGGCAGAAGATATTCTGACGGTTTACACCAGGCCATTGAAGCAAAGGAAAATGTAAAGATCGAAGCGTCTACGCAAACATACGCCACCGTTACCCTGCAGAATTATTTCCGTATGTATCATAAACTCGCCGGTATGACGGGTACTGCCGAAACAGAAGCCGCTGAGTTGTGGAGCATTTATAAACTGGATGTGGTGACCATTCCCACCAATGTAAAAATGATCCGTAAAGATGAGCAGGACCTGGTGTTTAAAACCAAGCGCGAAAAATATAAAGCAGTTATTGAAGAAATAGAAAAATTAAGAACCGGTGGAAGGCCATCACTGGTGGGTACTACGTCGGTAGAGGTAAGTGAATTGCTTTCGCGTATGCTGAAACAAAAAAATATTCCGCATAATGTATTGAACGCAAAGCAGCACGCTAAAGAAGCACAGGTAGTAGCCGAAGCGGGTTTTGCCAGCGCGGTTACCATTGCTACCAACATGGCCGGCCGCGGTACCGATATTAAATTAGGGCCGGGTGTAAAAGAGGCAGGTGGTTTGGCCATCATTGGTACAGAACGCCACGAAAGCAGGCGGGTAGACAGGCAGTTGCGCGGGCGCGCGGGCCGCCAGGGTGATCCCGGTAGCTCCAGCTTTTTTGTTTCCCTGGAAGATGACCTGATGCGCATGTTCGGCAGTGAACGAATTGCAGGCCTGATGGACCGGATGGGTTATAAAGAGGGCGAAGTGATACAACATAGTATGATCACGAAATCGATAGAACGTGCACAAAAGAAAGTGGAAGAAAACAACTTTGGAATAAGAAAACGGTTGCTCGAATATGATGACGTGATGAATAAACAACGTAACGTGGTGTACAATAAACGCAACCATGCTTTGTTTGGAGAAAGGCTGGCACTGGATCTTGATAATGCATTTTATTCTGTTGCCTCCGGCCTCGTGAACTCATTCCGGGAAGGTAATGATCACGAAGGATTTAAACTGGCCGCGATTGTGAACTTTGGCATTGACACATCCATCACTTCAGAAGAACTGGATAAGGATGATGTGAATGCGTTATCAGAACGATTATATAAAGAAGCGGTTATACAGTACCGTCATAAAACAGATGCATTGATCCTTCAGACCCTGCCGGTAATAAAAAATATCCGTAAAGAACAGGGCAACCAGATCGAAAATGTGGCTGTGCCTTTTACCGATGGCAAAAAAGCGATACAGGCGCTGGCCAATTTAAATAAATACCTGGCTTCACAAGGCAGGGAATTAAATGATGCGTTGGAACGGAGTATCTCTTTAGCATTGATCGATGATGCATGGAAAGAACACCTGCGTGCAATGGATGACCTGCGGCACAGTGTGCAAACAGCGGGCTATGAACAAAAAGATCCCCTGGTGATCTACAAGATAGAAGCGTTTGCTGCATTTAAACAAATGGACGACCAGGTGAATAAAGATATTGTAAGCTTTTTATGCCATGCACAAATACCCATTGAGCAAACCAGGGCTGGCCAGATACGGGAAGGCAGGGAACAGAAAACCGACATGAGTAAAATGCACCAGCGCAAAGAAGAATATGCAAGCTCCGGTTCAGGAGGACCAGAATATATGAGCCAGGAAAATGAGTACAATGATCCATCAGCGCCAATCAAACATGAACCTGTTCGTGTGGAAAAAACACCGGGACGTAATGATCTTTGCCCTTGCGGAAGTGGTAAGAAGTATAAACACTGTCACGGTAAAGAAGCGTAAGACTTAATGTAGGTTGCAAGGTATAAGTTACAAGCTGCAAGCTATGAGCGACAAGGGAGAAGCATGCTAACTTGAAAAGACACAAGGGTATAGCTACAAGGGAGAAGCATGCGAATTCAGAATAATTTTTAATAAAATGAAAAGCGCTCCAAACATAAAATTTGCCCCCTTGTGGCTTGTAGCTTGAAGCTTGAAAAGAATAGTTTTTAATAAAAATGAAAAGCGCCCGAACATAAAATTTGCCCCCTTGAAGCTTGCAGCTTGCAGCTTTTTTTTAACCTTGTAGCTTAAAATTTTCTTAAAATTTGCCCTTGGTACCTTACCACTCGCACTTTTCTAATATTTGCCCCCTTGCAGCTTGCGGCTTGGATCTTTTCTGGCATAATTTATGATTTCGCTTATTCAAAATTATTTTTTTAAACCATTAATTTTTTTTCAGGTCATAAATCAAAATCGAAAAAATATTTATTATGAAAAAACACATTTTGAAGATCATGATGATGATTGCGATAGCGATCTCATTTTCGGCAGCAGCAAATGCGCAATTGGTAAAAGTACGCCCGGAAATACAGGTAAAAGTAAGGCCCATAGCCCCTTCTCCAAGACATGTTTGGGTAGGCGGAGAATGGGCCTGGCGTGGTGGCCGGTACGAATACACGGATGGTTATTGGTCTGAACCCCGCGGGCGCGGCAATCGATGGATAGAGGGGCATTGGAAAAATACCAGGCATGGCTGGACCTGGGTACCTGGTCACTGGAGGAGATAAAATATCTTTTTTAACTTTATGATCCCGTAATGGGGGGCCTGCACATCATGTGCAGGCCTTTTTTTGCCTTAACCGCAGATTCAGATCATCCTAAAAAAATGTTGCTGCTGTAGCTTTGATTTTCTTAATGCATACTTGGCACAGTTTATGTCAACCTTATAGTATCCTTTTCTATATTGAATAAGGAATGATTTGAAAAGCGATCAATAATTAATCTTTAGCTATTGTTTTTTTTCAGGTCTTCATAATAAAAAATATTTAAAATGAAAAAATTCATTTCAAAGATTATCATGATGATTGCGATAGCAATATCATTTTCAGCAGCAGCCGATGCGCAGTTGGTTGTGAGAATCCGTCCAACAACGCCGGTTCTGAAGGTAAGGATTGCTTCCCCGTCGCCCCGGCATGTTTGGGTAGGTGGAGAGTGGAATTCCGATGGTGGAAATTATTCATATAAAGAAGGTTATTGGTCTGAACCACCAGTTCGTGGTAATCGTTGGGTAGAGGGCCATTGGAGAAACACCAGGCGTGGATATAGCTGGATTCCGGGTCATTGGAAATAAGAACTTCGTTTCTTTTAACTATAAATAATATCCCCAGCGAAAGCCTGGGGTAGGCCTGTACTTTTTGTGCAGGCTTTTTAAATTAATTAAAATAAATTGCCAAATATATTTAGCAGAGTTCTTAGTTTTTTGGCATAATCTTGGTAATAAGGGCTCTGTCTAGTAAACTACATATCATGCAAAAACTCCTCTTCCCCATTCTTATTATGTCATCAATGATCTCATTTGCACAACGCAATAAGCCCGAAGATGAACACGAGAATTTTTTCAGGATCGGTGCAAAAGCCGGTGTTAATGTAAATAAGATCAATGGCCAGTCGTATAAACAGGGCTTTAATTATAATTACCAGTTCGGCGGCTTTATGCAATTTAATTTCAGCCGCCGGTTTGGATTGCAGCCGGAAGTAAATTTTGTGCAAACTTCATCTGATTTCAGCAATGATCCAAATGAGATCTATGATGATATTTTCAGGGGTGGTAGCCAGAAATCTGCTAAACTCAATTACCTTGAAGTGCCCTTACTGCTGAATATAAATGTGGGAGAAAGCAAAAGGGTAAAGCTGCAACTCGGCCCGGCTTACGGTGGCCTATTAAAACAAACTGTTGATAGTTTGAAAAACAATGGCAATATTTATAAAAATGCAGAGTGGAGTGCCATCGGTGGCTTATGGATACAATTACCCTTTTTCAATTTGGGGGCAAGGTATAAACTGGGCTTAACCAATCTCAATGCCATTGATAACCGGGAGCAATGGAAAAGCCAGGCGATACAGGTTTTTGCTGGGGTGACTTTTTAACAATAGATGATGGATACTGGATACTAGATCCTAGATTCTGGATTCAGGATGTACAGTTAATAACAAATTTCCGATCTTTAATACTCTTATCAAGTATCCAGAATCTAGTATCCGGGATCCCGTCCTCTTGCATTTTTAAAAATCCCTTTGTATTTTCGGCTCTTAATCACCCGCTATGCAAAACATTCGTGTTGAAAACCTGCTATTGATCGATATTGAAACAGTACCGCAATATTCATTGTTTGATGAGTTGAATGAAGAATGGAAATTATTGTGGACCGAAAAAGTACAACGCAATTTACCGGAAACTGTTTCTGCTGAAGAATTTTATCCTCTGCGCGCCGGCGTAATGGCCGAGTTTGCAAAAGTGATTTGCATCAGCATTGGCTATTTTAAAAAAGAAAGCAATAATTTTCAATTGCGTTTAAAATCTTTTTACGGGGATGATGAAAAAATATTACTGAAGGATTTTATCAACACCATTAACCAGATGGAAGCGGGTAATAATAAATGGAGTTTTTGCGGCCATAATATTAAAGAGTTTGATATCCCGTTTATCTGTCGCCGCTTGCTGGTAAATGGTTTGGCCATTCCTCCTTATCTCGGTTTTCAGAATATGAAACCATGGGAAACCAATATTGTTGATACATTCCAGTATTGGCGATTCGGCGATTATAAACAATACACTTCATTAAAATTATTGGCGGCAACATTGGGTATACCTTCTCCAAAAGATGATATTGATGGTAGTATGGTTGCTGAAGTGTACTGGGTGGAAAAAAACCTGGAGCGCATTGTTACCTATTGCCAGAAAGATGTGATTACCACAGGAAATATTGTTCTTCGTTTTAAGAACATGCCGCTGCTAACGGAAGCACAGATCATAATTGCATCGCTACAATAAATGTAAAATGCAAAATAATAAATATAAAATGTAAAAGTTTAGCAGCTTTATAATATGTTAATTCTTTAAAGTACTGAACTTTTCAACTTTTACATTTTACATTCAACATTTAATATTTAACATTTTTTAAGTAGCCGGCACTTCATTTTTATGAGCTTTAAAAACTTCACTTAATATACTTGCCAGGCGTAGCCCACCTTTCACTAATTGTTTTTTAATGATCAGGGTACTGCTTTCTATATAAGTGCGGTCAAGAAAACCATTTTTGTAGTTGTAAGCGCTATCCAGAAATGAACGTGATTGGTACATCCATTTTAGTACATTGATCTTTTTTATTGAATCCACTTCTCCTTTACTGAAGGAATCATACACCTGCAAACAATTTTCGAGATTTATTCCTTCCGATTCAATGATCTGTGTATCCCATGCGCTGTGCAGGTTGGAAGTAAAGTTTTGTGAACTGATATCAATGGTATTGCCTCCTTTATCAATGGCATAGCCCGTATGCAGTGGCTGGTGCAGGTCGCCGATAAGATGAAATAACAACAGCAGGTCTCTCCTGATATCTTTTTTCTTCAGGGTTTCCATGTGCTGCAGTTCTATAATAGCAGAATATAATACAGTAAGAATATTTTTTTCAGATGAAGGCTTATATAACTCGCCTTTATCCATATCCAGGTAATGCCAGGTCTTCATAAAATCATAATAACTATTGGAACGATTGTCATCCATCCAGTTGGCAGCTTCTTCAATGCTCATATTGCCCAGGTATTTTTTCACGATCTCTTTTGTGGAATCATCTAAAAAGTGGAAAGCGATCTCGGCAACCAATTCGTGTCCCTTTTTCCCCCAGGCGAAAGCATGCCCCGGCATTGTAAAAAATAAAGCGGCTAAAACAAATGCCAGGATATTTTTTTTCATGTATTTCAATTTTCGCAAAGCTAATTATTTTATTTACTTAAGGATGGGTACACATGTTATTTATTCATAAGCACCTATATATTATTTATTCATATTTATTAAGTATCCGTTTCATACTAAACTGGTAATCATTTGGTATTTATTTGATAATATCTTTTTTAATGAAATGCCGATAAAAACTCTAAATTGCATTCTTTTTTAACAAACTATTTATGTTGAGACACAAATCTACTCTGCTTGCTACATTGTTCTTTATGGCTTTTGCACCAGCCGCTTTTTCCCAGGTAAAAGAACAAACTGTCATTGATACTACCATCATTCAGGAAATCAAAGAAAATGCCCTGGATAATATTCCGGTGGTTTCCCTGGATGATAATGACGCAGAAGACGGAAGTGCACAGAATATCTCCGGGCAATTAAGTGCAGGAAGAAATCCTTTTTTTGATGCTGCAAGTTTTCATTTCAGCGCCGTAAGATTCCGTATCCGCGGATATGACGCTGATCTTACCAGTACTTATATGAATGGCGTGCCGATGGAAAACCTCGATAATGGTTTTACGCCTTATGGTTTATGGGGGGGCTTAAATGATGTGCTGAGAAGCAGGGAATCTTCGTTGGGAATGCAGGCACTTAAATTTGGTTTTGGCAACCTGGGCGGCGCCACCAATTTAGACTCAAGGGCATCAAAACAATATAAGCAAACAAAGATCAGTTATTCCTTATCCAATAGAAACTATGTACATAAGTTATCGATCACCCATTCAACCGGATTAAATAAAAAGGGATGGGCGTTCTCTTTTTCCGGTTCACGTCGCTGGGCTGATGAAGGTTTTACTGATGGCACTTATTATGATGGATGGTCGTTTTATGCCGGTGTCGACAAAAAGTTTAATTCCCGTCACATGCTTTCCTTTGTAGTTTTCGCTGCTCCAACAGAAAATGGGCGGCAGGGAGCATCTACCCAGGAAATGGATAATATCGCAGGATCTAATTTTTATAATCCTTATTGGGGTTATCAGAATGGTAAAAAAAGAAATGCAAGTATTGCAAAAACTTTCCAGCCGGTAGGCATACTTACACACGAATGGAAGATAACATCGAAAACATCATTGGTAACAGCAGGTTCTTATACCATCGGAAACCGCAGCACTTCAGGGCTTGACTGGTACAATGCACCAGACCCAAGGCCGGATTATTACCGCTACCTGCCCAGCTGGCAGGACGATCCGGCTGTTGCACAACAGGTTTTGAATGCATTGAAAAGCAATATCAATCTTCGCCAGATCAACTGGGATGCGCTGTATAATGCAAATTATGCAAACAGCCAAACCATCCATGATGTCAACGGCATTTCGGGAAATAATATAACAGGCAAAAGATCCCTTTATATTGTTCAGGAAAGAGTAACACACACCAACAAGTTCAATTTTAATACCACACTGAATACTTCCATAAATTCCCATATTGATTTTACTGCAGGATTATCTTATGAGAACCAGAGAAATAATTATTACAAAAAAGTGGACGACCTCTTAGGCGGCGCTTTTTATGTGGATGTGAACGAGTTTGCGGAAAGAGATTACGGCGTTAGTTCGAATGCTACACAAAATGACCTGAACAGGCCAAACCGGATTCTTGGCGTAGGAGATAAATTTGGGTACGATTATAATATCAATATTCAAAAAGCTTCCGGATGGGCACAGGCTGTTGTAAAATTCAAAAAATTAAATTTCTTTGTAAGTGCCGAACATTCTTATACACAGTTCTGGAGAGTGGGTTATGTAAGAGACGGTTTGTATCCCGACAATTCTTATGGTCCTTCAGCAAGACAAAATTTTTATAATTATGCTGCAAAGGCCGGGGCTTCCTATAAATTGAAAAGCGGTAATTATTTCTTTGTAAATGGTTCTTATGAATCAAAAGCGCCATTCTATCAAAATGCTTATCTCTCTCCCGAAACCAGGGATTTTGTACAAAGCGGCCTCCGTTCAGAAAATATAGAATCTGTGGAAGGCGGTTATGTGTTGAATTCCCCCACAGTAAGGTTCAGGGCAACTGGGTATTATACCAAGTTCAGGAATGAAGAGGACCTGATCTCTGCATATTCTGATGTGTACAGAACGTTCGTGAACTATGCATTAAGCAATATCGGCAAAACTCACGCAGGCGTGGAATTGGGTGTTGATGTGAAATTATATAAAGGGCTTAGCGTAAATGGTGCCGCTGCTATTGGCAGGTATTATTATGATACGCGTCAGAATGTGGTAGTAACATCCGATAATAATTCGATCGTACTTCCTTCAAATGATCCTACCATTTATTCAAAGAACTTCAGGGTACCTACACCACAGGAAGTATATTCAGTTGGATTAAATTACCGCTCGCCAAAATACTGGTTTGTGAATGTTAATTTTAATTACTTCGACCAGATGTGGCTGGGTTTTGATCCACTCAGGAGAACAGCTGCTGCGGTTGATGGAGTAGATCCGAATTCAAAGTTGTGGCGCCAGATCATTGACCAGACAAAATTGCCTGCACAATATACCCTTGATGCTTTTGCCGGATATTCCTGGCTGATGAGCAAGCGCTTTAAATCTTTAAAGAAAAGAACCTTCATGACTTTCAGCGTGGGTGTGAATAACATACTTAATAATACAAATATTATAAGCGGCGGGTATGAACAACTTCGTTTGGATTACACGCATTTGCACCCGGATATATATCAACCAAAATTATTTTATGCTTATGGTTTAAATTATTCAGCCAATATCGCACTCAGGTTTTAATCATTATAAATAAAAACACAAACGATTTAAATAAATACACCATGAAAAAGTTTTTAAAACTTTCCTTTACAGCGGTCATAGCAATATTTGCTATTGCTACCATCAGTTCTTGTAAAAAGAATTTTGATAACCCCCCATCCTATATTAACCCGAATCTTGTTGCCAATACCACCATTAAAGCGTTAAAAGCGCTCCACCAGGTTTCGGGAAATTTTGATGCGGTTACCACTGATATTATTATTTCAGGTATTGTAGTGGCAAATGACAAAAGCGGAAATTTCTATAAAGAAATTTATATCCAGGATGCAACAGGTGCCATTGCACTTGAACTGGATGCCACAGATGTGTACACTACCTATGCTGTTGGAAGAATGGTATTTGTAAAGTGTAAGGGTTTAACCTTAAGTGATTATCATAGCTTCCCGCAATTGGGAATGATGGATAACAGTGTACCGGGGGTTCCGGCTTTAGGAGGGATACCCGCCACCCTTATTTATAATTTTGTAATAGCAGGGTCTTCCGGCAATACCGTTCCCTATACGGTGGTTTCAAATTATGCCGCTTTAAACAGCAGCGCCGGTAACGCCGCCATGCAGGATAGCCTGTTGGGCAGACTGATCCGTTTGGATGGTTATGAGTTTACTAAAAGCAATCTCAGCCAAACCTATGCTGATACATCAGCTTATAAAAATTCTATCAACCTTACCATCAACAATTGCAGCGGCAACAGCCTTTTTGTAAGGAGCAGCGGCTATGCAAATTTTGCAGGATTATACCCGGCTGCAGGAAATGGATCTATTTATGGCATATATACCATTTATAAAGCCAGTTCAACAACTACATCACCCGACAAACAATTAATTATTCGCGATACATCCGATGTGCAGTTTACCGGGCCGCGTTGCAATCTGTTTGAAGAAGATTTTGGTTCTTTAGGTAGTGCGGATAATGGTTTGGATTTTGCATTTACCGGGTGGAAGAATATAGCTCCCAACTCCACAGCAAATTATAAAAATTCGATCTTTGGCGCAACGGGTAAAGTTGTAAAAGTTACGGCATTTGGTACAGCCTTAGCTGCAGATACAGCCTGGCTGATCACACCTGCGATCGCTATACCAGCTGGCGCAACTCCAAAGTTTTCATTTACCACTTCTTACCAGTTTGCTTTGGGCCCCACTATTTTGAACGCCTACATTTCTACAAATTATAATGGAAGCAATACACCCGGAACTTCAACCTGGACGCAATTAACAACAAACACCATGATCCCCGGTAATTCGGCTACCAATAACTCCAGCACCTTTAGCGCTTTTGCGGGCACAGGAGATATCCCTTTGGCTGCCTACGCAGGCATGACCGTTTATATTGCCTGGAAATATATAGGAAGTGTGCCGCTGAAAACAACAAATTATGAAATAGATGATATCAGGATAACAAGACAATAATCGCTGGTTCAGCATTCAATACATTATAAGAGCCATATCTAATATTACGGTGTGGCTCTTATTTGGTTTCTAACAATATAATATGGCTGGTTTTTAAATACAATTTTTGATTATGAAAAAAATCTATCTCTTAATTACTTTCTTTGCTATTTCACTCAGTGGCTGGAGCCAGTTATTGACTGAGGACTTTAACTATACTGCGGGTCAATTGATAACGGCCAATGGCTGGTCAGCACATTCTGGTGCAGGAACCAACGCGATTGCTGTAACAGCGCCGGGCTTGACTTATTCAGGGCATCCTGGTTCAGGCGTAGGCAACGCAGTTACGATGACAACCAGTGGTGAAGATGATAACAAGCCTTTTACTGCAATTACTACCGGTAGCGCCTATATGTCGTTTTTGGTTAACGTGAGCGTAGCTCAGTCTGCAGGTGATTATTTTATTGGACTATTTCAAAGTGCTACAGTTTTCCCGCTCAGGATCTATATAAAATCAGATGGGGCAGGAGGATTTTTCTTCGGTGTAGGTAAGAGCGGCACTCCCGTATACGAATCAACTTCAAGAACTTTTGGCACAACTTATTTCATAGTAGGTAATTATATTTTCAATAGCGGAACAACTACTGATGATGTGGTCAACCTATGGGTGAATCCCGCTTTAGGCGGAACAGAAACCGCAGCCACCATACCAAACGTAACCGGAACAGCAGCAGATGGTACGTCTAATGCTGCCGTTTACCTCAGGCAAGGAACTGCTGCTTCATCTCCTGCCCAACAGGTAGATGCAATTTTAGCTGGTACAACCTGGGCACAGGTTACACCCGCCGCTGCCAGTTCAGCATTAAGTGCATCGGCATTAACTGCTTTTGGTAATGTTTGTATAAATACAACAGTTGGCCCGAACTCGTTTACGATCACCGGAACCGGTCTTAGCACAGCTAATGTAACAGTAGGTGCTTTGGCGGGATATACATATTCTACCACTGCTGGTGGAACTTATACAACATCACTAAGTTTAACACAACCCGGTGGCGCATACTCGCAGCAAATATTTGTGAAGTTTACGCCTACCGCTATTCAATCATACAATGGGAATATTCCTGTTGGGGGTGGCGGTGCAACATCTATCAACGTTGCAGCATCAGGCGCGGGCATTGATGTGCCTGTTGTTACAACCGGGGCGGCAACTTTAATAACTTCTTCCAGTGCTACACTTGCGGGAACGATCGTTGCAAACGGTTGTTCTGCTGTTACGGCTTATGGTGTTAAATACAGTACAACTGCGGGTTTTAATCCTGCTACTACAGGTACGGCAGTTCCCTCAACCAATTTAAGTGGTGGAAATTTCTCTTCCGACCTTAGTGGATTAACTGCTGCTACTACCTATTATTATCATGCTTATGCTACCAATGGAAGCGGAACGGGTTATGGTAGTGAGCAATCCTTTACAACTACCACTGGAACACCGCCTACGGCAGGTTTGATAATAAGCCAGCTATATGGTAACGGTGGAAATGCCGGAGCTACTTACACTGCTGATTATATTGAACTGTTTAATAGTACCACTTCTCCGATCACGATGTCGGGTTATTCCATACAATACGGTTCAGCAACTACGGTTACTACATGGTCAGGTGTTTTCGCATTACCAACAGCAACTATCCCTGCCGGCGGTTATTATTTGATACAGATGAGTGCTGCCGGAACGATAGGGATTGCCATTCCAACACCCGATGCTACTGCCAGCCCTGCAATTAATATGTCTGGTTCTGCAGGGCGTGTTGCACTGGTAAATGGCATAACTGCATTATCGGCCTGCCCTACTTCAGCAAGTTATGTTGACCTGGTAGGGTTTGGCACTACGGATATTTGTTACCAGGGATCTGGCCCGGCTGGAGCACCTGTTTCAACTACTGCTGATTTCAGAAAACTTAATGGCTGCACCCAAACCAATGATAACGCAAATGATTTTGAGGTGCTGAATGCCTTGCCACGCAATAGCGCCAGCCCTGTGAATATCTGCGGAGCCCCTGCCCCAACTTTATCTGCAACTGCGCTTACCGCTTTCGGTAACGTATGTACGAACACAACGGCAGGCCCCAATTCATTTACCATTACAGGTACCACGCTTACTGCTGCAAATATAACAGTGGGCGCATTGGCCGGATTTACTTATTCCACTACTGCAGGCGGCACCTATACTACAACATTAAGTTTAACACAACCCGGTGGCGCATACTCGCAGATCATTTATGTGAAGTTTAGCCCTGTTGCTGTTCAATCTTATAGCGGTAATATACCCGTTGGCGGCGGTGGCGCTACATCGATCAACGTAGCTGCATCCGGCGCGGGAGTAAATACTATTCCTTCGCTTACTACCGGCGCTGCCAGTGCGATAACTACTACAACTGCAACGCTTGCAGGAACGATCACAGCTAATGGTTGTACCGCTATAACGGCTTACGGTATTGAGTATAGCCTCACCAATAATTTTCCTAACGGTACCGGTACACCTGTAGCTTCAACGAATCTCAGCGGGGGTAATTTTTCGTCGGATCTTAGCGGCCTTACTCCGGGCACTACATATTATTATCATGCTTATGCCACCAATGCAGGCGGTACAGGTTATGGTGCACAACAATCCTTTGTAACAATAGCCGCGCCGGTTTTATCTGCCACAACACTTACCGCTTTCGGTAACGTGTGTACGAATACAACTGCCGGTCCTAATTCATTTACCATTACGGGCGCGGCACTCACTGCTGCCAATGTTACAGTGGGCGCTTTGGCAGGGTTTACTTATTCAACAACATCGGGAGGCACTTATACGGCATCACTAAGTTTAACACAACCCGGTGGCGCATACTCGCAGCAGATATTTGTTAAGTTCAACCCAACTGCTGTTCAATCTTATGATGGAAACATCGTAGTTGGCGGTGGTGGCGCTTCAAATATAAATGTTGCGGCTTCTGGTTCAGGCATAAATTCAATTCCGACATTGACAACAGGTGCTGCAAGTTTGATCTCTTCAACGTCTGCAACACTTGCAGGTACGATCAACTCAACAGGTTGTACTGCTGTAACTGCTTATGGTATTGAATACAGCACAACAAACGGCTTCCCGAATGGAACGGGAACTCCGGTTGCTGCATCAAACCTTGCCGGCGGTAACTTCAGTTCACCCGTGAGTGGTTTGACTCCATCAACTGTTTATTATTATCATGCTTATGCAACGAATGGTGGTGGAACAGGATATGGTGCTCAACAAACATTCACAACTGCAACGCCGACATTATTTGCATCAGCATTGGCAGCATTCGGCGCACAATGTATCAATGGTACTTATGGTCCGAATAGTTTCTCGTTATCAGGACAAAATATTCTCCCGGGAAACATTACGATTGCTGCATTGGCAGGCTACACTTATTCCTTTTCACCAGCCGGTCCGTTTACAACGACTTTGAGTATACCACAAAGCGGGGGGGTAGTAATGGATCCGATCCTAATATATGTGAAGTTTAGTCCAACCGCTGTTCAATCTTATAACGGTAATATCGTTATTAGCGGCGGCGGTGCAACTCCGATAAATGTGGCTGCTTCAGGATCTGGAATAAATTCTATTCCAACATTAACAACAGGTGGCGCAACTAACATCACTACCACCAGTGCTGATCTTGCAGGAACGATCAATTCAATTGGTTGCTCTGCGATCACGGCATATGGAGTTGAATACAGCCTGATACCTGGATTTGCAAATGGAACAGGAATCCCGGTTGCATCATCGAACCTAAGCGGCGGTAATTTTACTTCTAACGCATCAGGTTTGACACCAAGCACCACATACTACTATCATGCATATGCAACGAATAGTGGTGGTACAGGTTATGGAGCCGAGCAATTCTTTACAACTGGTTCTTTAACGCCAACATTAACTACAACAGGGCTTGCTCCATTCGGAGCCCAGTGTATCAATAATACCTATGGCCCGAATTCATTTACTATTAATGGTTCGGCACTTACGAATGCAAATGTGAATGTAGCGGCGCTGGCAGGATTCACTTATTCCACAACAACGGGCGGCACTTACACGACCACGTTATCACTCGCACAACCGGGTGGAACTTATGCTCAACAGATATTTGTTAAATTCACACCGATCGCGGTACAATCTTATAATGGCAATATTGTAATAAGCGGAGGAGGTGCGCCTACCCCGGCAAACTTAGCGGCATCAGGATCTGGTATCAATACACAGGCTACCGTAACAACGGGCGCTGCGAGCGCTATTACTTCCACTTCTGCAACAACAGCAGGAAACATATCAGCAAACGGTTGTACAGCGGTAACTGCATATGGTATTGAATACAGCACCACCAATGGCTTCGGCAACGGAACAGGAACTGCTGTCGCGTCAACTAATATTGCAGGCGGTAATTACACTTCCAACCTAACGGGATTGACACCAAGTACAACATATTATTATCATGCTTATGCTACCAATGGCGGTGGAACAGCTTATGGTGCTCAACAACAATTTACTACCCTAACCCCTACATTGTCTGAAAGCGCACTTACAGGCTTTGGCAATATTTGTTTGAATACAATTGCAGGCCCGAATTCATTTACGATCACGGGTACCAATCTTACCACAGCCAATGTAACTATTGGTCCATTAACGGTATATACTTTCTCCACTACAGCGGGAGGAACGTATACCCCATCATTAAACTTAACACAACCAGGCGGATCATATTCACAACAAATATTTGTGAAGTTCACACCAACAGCGGTGCAATCTTATAATGGCAATATTCCTGTTGGCGGCGGCGGCGCTGTTGCAACCAATGTAGCAGTAACAGGCGCTGGTATCAATACACAGGCAACGGTAACCACGGGAGCGGCAAGTGCGATCACTTCCATCTCTGCAACATGTGCAGGAAGCATACCTGCAATCGGATGTTCGGCAGTTACAGCTTATGGTATTGAATACAGCACTACCAATGGTTTCCCCAATGGAACGGGTACTGCAGTTGCTTCAGGTAACCTTGCGGGAGGAAACTTCTCTTCAAATCTTACGGGACTAACGCCAAGCACTATCTATTATTATCATGCTTATGCTACCAATGGAGGAGGAACTGCTTACGGAGCACAACAACAATTCACAACAGCAACACCGGTATTGTCTGCGAATGCACTCACTGGTTTTGGCGCTGTATGTTTAAATACAACAGCAGGACCGAATTCATTTACCATTACCGGAACAAATCTTACAACGGTTAATGTAAGTATTGGTCCGCTTGCAGGTTACACATTCTCTACAACTGCAGGAGGAACCTATACTGCATCATTAAGCTTAATACAACCGGGCGGATCGTATTCACAACAAATATTTGTAAAGTTCACTCCAACAGTTGTTCAATTGTATAACGGTAATATTCCGGTAAGTGGTGGCGGCGCAACAGCCGTTAATGTAGCCGCGACCGGTTCAGGTATCAACAGCATTGCTACTGTTACATCGGGTGTTGCAAGTGCAATAACACAGATCTCAGCTACCGTTGCTGGAAGTATTCCATCAATTGGTTGTTCAGCAATAACTGTATACGGAATTGAATATAGTTTAACGAATGGTTTTGCTAACGGAACAGGTATTGCAGTAACATCAACTAACCTGTCGGGAAATAATTTTTCTTCCAGCTTAACAGGCCTGGCGCCAAGCACCACTTATTATTATCATGCGTATGCAACTAATAATGGCGGAACAGCTTACGGCGCACAGGGTTCGTTCACCACATTGGCGCCGGTATTAACTTCTTCAACGATCACCGGCTTTGGCGCTGTTTGTTTAAATACCACAGCAGGCCCCAATTCTTTTACCATTACCAGCAATGCACTTACTGCAGCCAATGTAATTGTAGGGCCTTTAGCAGGTTATACTTTTTCAACTACAGCGGCCGGCACCTATACGGCATCGTTAAGTTTAACACAACCCGGCGGGCCTTATTCACAAACGATCTACGTTAAATTCACACCGGTTGCTGTGCAGTCTTACAACGGTAATATACCCGTTAGTGGGGGCGGCGCCACAGTTGCTATTTCAGTTGGGGTAACAGGAAGCGGCACCAATACGACAGGCACAGTAACTACCGGTACCGCCACAGTGCTTTCTCCCAATGCAGCAACCTTAAATGGTTCGGTTGTCAGCATTGGCTGCAGCCCGATCATTTCTTATGGTATTGAATACAGTGGTATCAACGGCTTTGCAAATGGATCGGGTACACAGGTTCCATCCACAAACCTCAGTGGGGGAAGTTTTTCTTCCACAGTAAACGGGTTGGTTCAGGCATCAACGTATTATTATAAAGCCTATACAGTAAATAACGGTGGTATTGCTTATGGTGCCCAGCAATCATTTACAACTTCGGCGATACCCGATGGATTGGTCATTTATTCCAACCCGATATCAAGGGGCGGCGTAATACACTTTACTTTAACAGGTATCAACCCCGGCCATTATGCAGCAAGGATATTCAACAGTTCCGGGCAACTGGTATTCCAAAAAGATATGATCGTAGCGGTAAACTTTATCGATGGTAACCTTACTTTGCCTGTTACATTGGGAAGCGGTTTCTATAGTTTCCAGATATTCAACCCTGAATTCAGGATAGAAAAAACGTTTATGATCTGGTAATGACTGATCATTTGAAAGAATAAAACAGGGCCGGCCTTTTTGCCGGCCTTTGTTTTTGTGGAAATATTTTTTTTCTCCGGTCAACGGCGAAAACAAGTGGTGGCGGCGCAAATATAATACCCATGGCCACGAAAAGGCACCCCGCGCAGATGTTTTTCTATATACCTGCTTCGGGCCTTGTTCAGGTTGTCGCCTTGTCTTGGTCGTATCATCCGTGTCAGCTGACACGGATGATACGACCAAAACATGGTTTAAACACGACCACAACACGGCGAAGACCCTCCGCCGTCGTGGCGAGGTTAAGGACTTCCGAAGTTTTTAAAACTTCGGAAGTCTTTCGCGTACAAAAAGCATTCATAACGTGCCAACCTGACAGCAAACCATGATTGGTATTTGGTTTGCAGTGTGTATAAAAAAAATCATGCAAAAAGGAAATATACGTGTACAGGCCGAGAACATTTTTCCCATCATCAAAAAATTCCTATACAGCGAACACGACATTTTTATCCGCGAACTGGTGAGTAATGCTGTGGATGCCACTCAAAAACTAAAAACACTTTCTTCCATCGGTGAAGTAAAAGGAGAATTGGGCGACCTGCGGATCGATATTACCATCGATGCGGAAAAGAAAACGCTTACCATTAGTGATAATGGCATTGGTATGACGGGTGAAGAAATTGATAAATACCTCAACCAGGTGGCTTTCAGCGGCGCTGAAGAATTCCTGGAAAAATACAAGGGACAGAATGAAGCAAATATCATTGGCCATTTTGGGTTGGGCTTTTACAGCTCCTTCATGGTTGCCGATAAAGTGGAGGTAATATCGAAAAGCTATGCAGCAGACGCCAAGGCTGTAAGATGGGAATGCGACGGCAGCCCGGAATTCAGCCTTGAAGAAACTGAAAAAGAAAAAAGGGGCACTGATATTATTTTGCACCTCAATGAAGAAAGTAAAGAATTCCTGGAAGGACACCGGGTAAGCGCTGTATTAGACAAATTCTGCCGCTTTTTACCCGTGCCTATTTTCTTTAACGATGGATCTGCAAAAGACTCTATGGATGGTAAAAAGGAAGAACCGGTTGAAAAAAAACAGATCAATAACACTTCACCTGCCTGGACAAAGAAACCGGCTGAATTAACAGCAAAAGATTACCAGGACTTTTATAAAGAACTATATCCATTCAGTGAAGCGCCCTTGTTCTGGATACACCTGAACGTGGATTACCCTTTCAACCTTACCGGTATTTTATATTTCCCCAAAATAAAGCAGAGCTACGAGATACAAAAGGATAAAATTCAATTGTACAGCAACCAGGTTTTTGTGACTGATGAAGTAAAAGATATTGTCCCGGAATTTTTGATGTTGCTGCATGGCGTGATTGACAGCCCAGACATACCGTTGAACGTTAGCCGCAGTTATTTGCAGGGCGACCCCAATGTGCGCAAGATCAATGCACACATCACCAAAAAAGTGGCCGATAAATTAGAAGAGATCTTTACCAACGACCGGCCCGCATTTGAAGAGAAATGGGAAAGCCTTGGTTTATTTGTGAAGTACGGTATGATGACGGATGATAAATTCCTGGAGAAGGCTAATAAATTTCTCATACTCGAAGCGGCCTCCCCAAACCCCTCCAAAGGAGGGGCCTCAGAAGACTCTGACAGCGTGCAGCGATTTTATACATTGGGAGAATATAAACTGGCTACTGAAACATTACAAAAAAATAAAGAAGGTAAACAGGTTATCCTCTATACTACCGACCCGGTGCAGCAGGACGCTTTTATTCAACAGGCTAACGCCAAGGGATATACGGTGATAAAACTGGATTCCATTATTGACAATGGGTTTATCAACCAGATGGAAATGAAATGGGATAATGTGCAGTTTACCAGGGTGGACAGCGATATTACCGATAACCTCATCGATAAACAGGAGGCTGCGGAGACCGTGTTGAGCAAGGAAGAAGAAGCTAAGCTGAAAGAATTATTTGCACTCCAGATTCCGGACCTCCACGTAACAGTTGAAGTGAAAGGGCTTACAAAAGAGGCACCCCCGGTTACTGCCACAAGGCCCGAGTTCATGCGTCGTATGAAAGATATGGCTGCAATGCAGGGTGGAATGGGCGCCTTTTATGCAAAAATGCCGGATGAGGTAAAACTCACCATCAATGGCAATCATCCGATCTATGCGGGTATTTTAAAGGAAACTGAAAAAGAAAAACAGCAAAAACTGGTTCATAATTTAGCCGACCTGGCTTTATTATCGCAGGGATTATTAAAAGGGAACAGTTTAACGAATTTTATAAGCAGGAGCGTGGAGATGATGAGTTAGAGTTTAATTGATACTGGATGCTGGATACTTGATCAGTGCCTGCGTACCTATTTACTTTAACTGAGCAGGCAAAGCCAACTCTTCAAACTTCTAAAAGATTTTCGATAATTGAGCTGCATCCAGTATCCAATATCCAGTATCCGGCATCTCAATTACTCAATATCGATACTTCCAGGTATTTCATTTTTTTACTGTAAAATGTTTCCTTGAACCCGGCATTTATAAACAATTCTTTATGAAGCGGGTTTACATAAACTATTGAAATGTTCCTTGGATTTGCATCGATGCTTATCCTGATATTTTCCGCAACGCCGCTCATTATTATTTCATCAAAGGGATTGAACATGAAGATGCAATCCACGGTTGAAGGTATCGCATAATAGAATGCATCATTATTGATGATTAAAAATTCAAATGCAGGCAATTTTTGTTGAGTGATAAGACAATTCTCCTTCGCCCGCGCGCACAATGTTGTAGAAAAATCGATGCCGGTCACTTTTTTAAAACCCTTGTGTGCAGCTACGCAAAGGGCACGGCCTTTGCCGCAGCCGATGTCGAGGAAATGGCTGAAGGGTTTAACTGTTGAATGGTTTAATTGTTTAAAGGTTTCTTCCAGCAGTTCATAGCTCACGGGCATGTAGATGGTAGCATGGGAAATATCAATTCCTTTTTCTTCCAGGTTTTTCAGTTCATCTGCCCCGGTAGTATTGATCCCGTATTTTTTTTCTCCCTTTATTTCCTGTAACAGGATATGTGTTGCAATTCTTATGTTCCAGTTAAAACTGATGTAGAAAAAATATTTTATGTAAGAAAATAATTTCAATGGATGATACCTTAAAATTTACGGTGTTGTACTATTCAATATTCCGATACCCCACATAATGATCTAAAAAATCGCTGATTAAATGATTAATTGTGATTTCGCTGATAGATGACTTCATCATCCGGGGCTCACTGTTTGCGAAGCAAATAATCAGCGAAATCAGCCCACATCAAATCAATCTGCGGTCATAAAATAGAAGATCGCAGCACGTTGAAATTTATTCTATGTACGAAACCAACTGCCAACTGCAACTCATTATTCACTGATGCGAAGGTCAATCACTTTTAATTGTAAACTGCTGTTCCCGTTCCATTCATTTTCATCAATTGTAAAAACCACGTCAATTGGTCTTTGCATTTGCAGCAAGTGAAATTTTTCAGCCAGGTTGAACCCGATGCCGGTGAAATTTGTATTGCCCTGTTTTACTGCAAAACGAATATGTAATTCCTTTACAATTTTTGAATAGCCCGTATCCATCACATTTTTTGCAATAAAGACCGGCCGCATGTTATCCGGTCCGAAGTGCTCCATCTGGCAAAGGATATTATATAAAGACCGGGTTATTTCAGCAAAAGAAATTTCGGCATCAATAATGATCTCGGGTACCAGCAAATGAGGGGCTATTGTTGCAGATACAATTGCTTCAAATTTATTTGTAAAGCCTACAAGATTTTCGGGTAATAAAGAAAGGCCTGCTGCGGCAAAATGGCCGCCATAGCCTAATAAATAGTCACGGCAGGCATGAACCGCTTCATACAAATTAAAACCGCTGACACTCCGGGCGCTGCCGGCCACTATATCCCCGCTTCGTGTAAGCACTACCGTTGGTCGGTAATAATTTTCGATCAGCCTGCTCGCTACGATCCCCACTACGCCTTTATGCCAATCGCCTTTAAATACAACCGTGGTTTTTTTATTTATCAAAGCGTCATCCGCAGTAATCATTTCCAGCGCTTCTGCGGTAATATTGCTGTCGGCTTCTTTACGGTCTTTGTTGTCGCTGTGCAATAACTCCGCGATTTTGAGCGCTTTTGTATAATCGTCTTCAATAAATAATTGCACCGCTTTCCGGGCGTCATCCATCCTGCCGGCAGCATTCACCCTTGGGGCAATTACAAATACCACATTGTTGATGGATAATTTATTGCGGATACCTCCTAAATGTATCAGCGCCTTAATTCCTGGATTGGGGTTGCTGTTAATTTTCTCCAAACCATACCAGGCAAAGATCCTGTTCTCACCGGTCATGGGAACAATATCAGCAGCGATAGCCGTTGCCAGCAGATCGAGGTAACAAAAATAATGCTCCTCCTCCATCCCAAAATACCCAGCCAGTGCAGTGATCAGTTTAAAACCCACACCACACCCGCACAATTCCTTATCGGGGTAATTACAATCTTTTTGTTTGGGATTAAGAATGGCCACTGCAGGCGGAATTTCAGCATCAGGCAGATGATGATCACATACAATAAAATCGATTCCTAAGGTCTTTGCATAAGCGATCAATTCCACGGACTTGATTCCGCAGTCGAGTGAAATGACCAGGGTAAAACCGTTTTCTTTTGCAAAGTCGATGCCCATTTTGCTGATGCCATATCCTTCGCGGTAGCGATGCGGAATATAAAATTCCAGGTGCGAAGGCTCGTATATTTTACAAAGAAAGGAGTACATGCAGGCCACAGAAGTAGTGCCGTCTACATCATAATCTCCGAAAACAAGGATCTTTTCTTTTCTTTCAAAAGCACTGCTGATGCGCTCTACGGCTTTGTCCATACCCTTCATCAGAATAGGATCGTGGAGCTGACTAAGCTGCGGGCGAAAATAATTTTTCGCTTTTTCAAAACTATCAATGCCCCTTTCCACTAATATTCTGCAGATGGTAGAGTTTATTTTAAGTGATGCGGCCAAAGCGTTCACTTTGGTCTCGTCTGCGGATAGTATATTCCAGCGTTTAACCATTTACTTTAGTGTGTTTGAGGCAGGATGCTGGATACCAGATACTGGATACTGGATAAGAGCCTGCGAATTAGTTATTTTTGATTGAGTAGCAAATGCCAACTCTTCAAACTTCTAAAAGATCTTCAATAATTGAGCTGCATCCAGTATCCAGTATCCAGTATCCAGTATCCGAATCAATCAACCCCCAAAATTAGTACTTCCTGTCTGTGGTATATCTCACCAGTTCTTCCAGTGCATTTCTTACTTCGCTTTCGGGAAATCCGTATAAGATATCCAGTGCTTCATTGCGGTATTGGTTCATCTTTTGTTCGGCATACCTGATGCCCCCGGCTTCCACCACCGTGTCAATTACCAGTTTTACTTTATGGGGATCCCTGTTTTCATTTTTGATGATATAAATTAACTCTCTTCTTTTGGAAGCAGCAACTTTATTCAACGTGTAAATCAACGGTAATGTGAGTTTTTTTTCTTTTATATCATTACCGGTGGGCTTGCCAATATCTTCTTTACCATAATCAAACAGGTCGTCTTTAATTTGAAAAGCAATGCCGGCTTTTTCGCCGAATGATTTCATTTTTGCCGTGATGCCATCATCTTTGCTGGTGCTGTATGCACCCACCGCACAGGCAGAAGAAAGGAGAGAAGCCGTTTTATTGCGGATGATCTCAAAATAAATATCTTCTTTAAGATTAAGTTTACGTGATTTTTCTATCTGCAGTAATTCGCCTTCACTCATTTGTTTTACCGCATCAGACAGGATGTGTAAATGAGCAAAATCATTATTGGAGGTTGAAAGCAGGAGCCCTTTGGACAGTAAATAATCGCCCACGAGCACGGCAATTTTGTTTTTCCAGATGGCATTGATAGAGAAAAACCCCCTTCTTTCCAGCGACTCATCCACCACATCATCGTGGACGAGCGTGGCGGTATGTAATAATTCAACTAATGCAGCAGCCCTGTAAGTGCTTTCATTAATATCTCCATGTAATTTTGCACTTAAAAAAACAAACATCGGTCTTAATTGCTTTCCTTTTCGTTTAATGATATACCTCATTATCCTGTCCAACAATAAAGTCTGGCTTTTAACCGCCTCAGCAAACTTTTTTTCAAAAGTATTCAGCTCTTCTCCGATTATTTTATTGATAAAATCCATGTGTAAAAAGAAAGCAATATAATGCAGTAAGAAACCCTGTCAAAGTAAATTAATCAGTCTTGATTGCAGGAAAGTGGTGATTAATATATGTGCAGTTAACAAAAACTTTGATTTTTAATGCAACGAAACCCAATGAACGGATGTCTTGCCGTTAACAAAACACCTGTAATACCTTATAAATGAAATCTTAAAGAAATTATAAAATAATTTGCATATTAAGTCTCATTTGGATATTTTTGTAATAAATCAATAAGCACATATTCAGAAATTTCATTAATTATTAAGTTATGGCAAGCAAAAAGTACAAACTGTTATTGGGAATATTAATCATCATGTCTTCTGCTGCACTGGCCCAGCCAGGCGTAAAAGGAGGGGTTAATGATTCCTCTGTGATTCCTTCAAAAAGAATGCCTCAGCAGAATGAATTCTGGAACGGTTCATATAATTTTCCTGCAAAACCCCGCAATATGTGGGAAGTAGGCGTTTCAACCGGTATATTCACGGTTAGCGGTGACGTTACCTCAAAAGTATTAACCTATCCGAACTTTGATGTTCATGTAAGAAAAGCATTTGGATATGTATTTTCCTTAAGATTACAATACATGGATGGCTATGCGAAAGGACAGAGTTGGGCTGCCAGCGAGAACTTCAATTTAAACCCGGCCTGGAATACCAATATCGCGGATAAAACCAAGCGATATTTTTCGCCTGAACGTTTAAATAACGGCACTTTGGTGAATTCTGATCACGCAGGGAATTTTGCGGCAGCCGGGGATGAAGTTTATTATAATTACAAAACACACGTTCAGGACCTTAGCGTGCAGGGTATTATAACATTAAATAACATTCGTTTTCATAAACAAAAGACCGGAATAGTGCTCTATGGCGGCGGCGGTATCGGGGCCACTATTTACAAATCAATGGTAAATGCTTTGGATGACCAGGGAAATCCTTACAGAACCCTGTTTAATGCTGTTTTTACTAAATATGGCGCAGGCACTTATAAAGACAGGAAAGACATCCTGAAAGATTTAAAAGCAGGTATGGATAATACGTATGAAACCGCTGCTGAAAGTGACGGCGGTTCAAGGCGCCCAAAACTGTTGGGCGGCACACTTAAACCATCTGCTACAGTTTTAGCCGGTGTTGCTATTAAATTAGGAAGAAGAATAAACCTGGCTATTGAAGACCGGTGGACCTTTGTAAAGGATGATTTGCTGGATGGCCAGCGCTGGCAGGAACATGCTCCGGGAGAACCTGTGTTAACAACAGATTTTGACTCTTATAACTATGGTTCAATTGGTTTGAACTTTAACCTGGGAGCTAAATCAGTAGAACCATTATGGTGGCTCAATCCATTGGATTATGCTTATGATGAACTGATGAATCACCACCATTATAAGCCCCCGGTAAATAATTGCCCTGATACTGATGGAGATGGCGTTTGCGATCATTTGGACAGGGAACCCAATACACCCGCAGGTTGCCCGGTTGACACGCATGGTGTATCAAGAGATACTGATGGAGACGGAGTACCGGATTGTTTAGATCAGGAACTGATCACACCTACAAAATGCCAGCCTGTTGATGCACATGGTGTGGGTAAATGCCCGGATCCTGAGTGCTGCAAACCAGGGATAATAGATACCCCAATTATTCATCATGTATGTCCTTGTGATTATCCAACGCTTACAATTAAAGGATTGAACCTGAGCAAGGATAATAAAACAATGTTGGCAATGATTGCCGCTAAGATGAAAGAGAATCCAACTTGCACAATTACGCTAAGCGGCTATCCTTCAACATCCAAGGCTTCACAGGCAGTTTGTCAAAAAAGGCTGGATGCTATTAGAAATTATCTTGTTACAACAGAAGGAATTGTTTCAACCCGGATCGCTACCAACTGTGCATTTGTGCAGGGTGCTGATACGAATGTAGTTGATGTAAAATGTAATCCATAGGCAAAGCTATCTGCTTATATATCAGCCCCCCGTTTAACGGGGGGCTTTTTTTTAGAAAGATACTTGATACTGGATGCTGGATACTGGATAAGTGTTTAATTTGCGTAAAGCTTTTCTTTGTTTGGAGTGCATACGGCATCCAGTATCCAGCATCCAACATCCAGTATCCAGCATCCAACATCCAGCATCCAGTATCCAGCATCCAGCATCCAGTATCCAGTATCTCCTTCTTTATCAAATCCTTAACTCCCCTTTTTTGGCTATTTCCATATTTACTGCCACATTTGATTTAATTACATTAATTTTGCAGTCCTTTATGAGAATAATAAAATTTTCAGTCATAGCAGCTTTCCTTATAGCCGTTGTTAGTTCCTGCACCAGCAAATACAATAAAGTATTTAAAAGCAAGGATTATGACTACAAGCTTAAAATGGCCGACCAGTTTTTTGCCAATAAAAAATACAAGACTGCCCAACAATTGTATGAAGAATTGTTTCCTGTATTAAAGGGGACTGTGAAGTACGAGGAAATTTATTACAAAGATGCCTATTGTTTTTATGGGATGAAGGAATACCATGATGCGGAGAATCTTTTCAAAGGATTCCTGGAAGTTTTTCCTAACAGTACAAGGGCTGAAGAAGTTGATTATTTGCATGCATTTTGCTTTTATATGCAATCGCCGAAGGTTGAACTGGAGCAGGTGAATACAACCAAGGCAGTGGGGATGATGCAAACCTTTATTAATACGCATCCCGGTTCTCCGAGAATAAAGGATGCCACCGAAATTATTGATAAATGCAGGGCCAAACTTGAACTGAAAGAATACCGGTCAGCGGAATTGTATTTTAACCTGGGGCAGTTCAGGGCAGCGGGTATAGCGTTTACCAATTTGGGGAACGACTATCCTGAATCTGTAAGAGGAGATGAATACAAATTAAAAGCGGTTAAAGCGTATTACCTTTTTGCAAAGGAAAGTATCACAGAAAAACAGATCGAACGGTATGAAAATGTCATCACCGCATTTGATGATTTTTTTGACCGTTATCCCGAAAGTAAGTTGTTGAAAGAAGCAGAAAGTTATAAAAATCTTAGTCAAAACAATATTAAAGCATTAAAAAAATGAGCAAACTCAGACGTCAGTTAAGTGCTAATACCAGCAATGTAGTGGAACCCAAAAAATTATCTGATATTAAAGAAAAGACGGGTAATATCTATGAATCCATTGCCATTATTGCCAAACGAGCCAACCAGATCAACATCACATTAAAAGAAGAACTTCACAATAAATTAGAAGAATTTGCCAGCCATACCGACAGCCTGGAAGAAATTCATGAAAATAAAGAACAGATCGAGATCTCAAAAGCTTACGAACGTATGCCCAACCCGGCTTTACTGGCAACTGCAGAATTTATGGATGATAAGGTTTACTTCCGTAAAAACGACGAAGATCTGTTTAGTTAAACCCCTGAATAATTTAGCTTCATTTTTAGATAAGATGTCATAATTTTAATCCCTTCCTCTTCATTGCCCCTGACTTAAGTCAGGGGCAATGAAGAGGAAGGGATTTGTATATGCTAAAAGGAAAGAAAATTTTATTGGGTATCAGTGGCAGCATTGCAGCTTATAAATCAGCGGTATTAACCCGTCTGTTAATAAAAGCCGGCGCTGAGGTAAAAGTTGTGATGACTGAAGCAGCTAAGGAATTTGTTACCCCGCTATCTTTATCCACCCTATCAAAAAATACTGTACTTACCGATCTTGTGGAAGCCGGTTCATGGGCCAACCATGTGATGCTTGGCAGATGGGCGGATATCATGTTAATTGCACCTTTGAGTTGCAATACTTTGGCAAAAATGGCTGGCGGTAATTGTGATAATTTACTGATGGCAGTGTATCTTTCAGCTACCTGCCCCGTAGTTGTGGCACCAGCCATGGATGAAGATATGTGGCATCATGCCACAACAAAACATAATTTGAAAAAAATAAGTTCCTGGGGCAACTATTGTATACCGGTAGAAAAAGGAGAACTGGCCAGCGGCTTGATCGGTGAAGGAAGAATGGCAGAACCGGAAACTATCATCAAATGGGTAAAGGATTTTTTTTCAAATAAACAGGAACTGAAGGGTAAAAAAGTATTGGTTACCGCGGGCCCTACTTATGAAGCCATTGACCCGGTTCGTTTTATCAGTAATCATTCGTCCGGGAAAATGGGTGCAGCCATTGCAGAAGAGATGAACAGGAGGGGAGCTGATGTTACACTTGTGCTGGGGCCATCTGATCTAACAGTAAACAGTGGCATTGATATTGTGCGGGTACAATCTGCTGAAGAAATGTATCAAGCCTGTGAAAAGATCTTTACCCATACAGATATTGCCGTGATGAGCGCTGCAGTGGCAGACTATACCCCTGCGAATACTTCTTCTGAAAAAATAAAAAAAGAATCGGCTGATCTTACCCTAATGCTTACTGAAACAAAAGATATTTTAAAAAGCCTTGGTGCACAAAAGAAGAAGGGGCAGTTATTAATTGGATTTGCCCTCGAAACAAACAATGAAAAGGAAAATGCCTTAAAAAAACTGGCTTCAAAAAATGCAGACCTGATCATACTGAATTCTTTACAGGATGAAGGAGCCGGATTTGGCCATGATACTAACAAAATCACTATTTTTGATAAGCAGGGAAAGGAACATCCATTCGATACCAAATCCAAACAAGAAGTAGCCGTCGATATTGTAAATACAATTATTCAATTATTACATGCGTAAACTTAATTTATTATTCATTTTGCTGCTGGTTGTCGGTTTTTCCACTGCACAGGAACTCAATGCAAGGGTAACAGTGGTAAGTAACCGGGTTGGTAGCAATGTCAATCAAAACACGTTTCGTACACTTCAAACGGCCATCAATAATTTTGTGAATAACCGAAAATGGACAACAGATAATTTTGCACCAAATGAAAAAATTGAATGCAGTTTTTTATTGAACCTTGAACCCACCAGTGACCTCAATGTATACAATGCGTCTCTTACCATACAGGCTGCAAGACCGGTTTTTAATGCATCCTATCTTTCTCCTATCATTAATTACCAGGATGAAAATATTGCTTTCAAATATGTGGAGTTTCAACAGCTGGATTTTAATGAGAACAGGGTTAGCGGTACAGATGCACTGGTGTCGAATCTCACGGCCGTATTTGCTTATTATGTGAATATGATTTTGGCTTTTGATTATGATTCTTATGGCCTCAGGGGAGGTGACCTGTATTTTCAAAAAGCACAGAATATCGTGAACAATGCACCGGATGGCAGAAATATTTCGGGATGGAAGGCATTTGATGGTACGCGTAACCGTTACTGGCTGGTGGAGAATATGCTGAACAGCCGTTATACGATCATGCACGACGTATACTATAATTACTACCGGATGGGAATGGATAAACTATATGAAGATGAAAATACTGCAAGAACAGAAGTATTGAATGTGTTGAACCTGCTGAATAATTTCAATACAGATAACCCTAATAAGATGATCAACCAGTTTTTTTTCCAGGGTAAATCCACCGAATTAATAAAAATATTTTCCAAAGCACCCCCGCAGGATAAGGCCAGGGCTTCCGAACTGTTGCAGAAAATGGATATCACCAATGCAACCAAATACAAAGATGAATTGAAATGAGTAAGCGCTGTATTTTTTTGGCACTAAGCCTTATTTTAATTTCCTGTGGAAACAAGAATAGTATCCCGATCGGGATATTAAAACCCGATAAAATGCGGGGGGTACTATGGGATATCATTCGTGCAGATGCTGTTACCACGCAACAATTAAGAACAAACATTTCAATTATTGCAACAGAAGAAAATGTAAAGTTGCAAAAACAGATTTTTGCTATTCACGAAATTACCAAAGAAGATTTTTACAAAAGTTTTGACTATTACAGGTCGCATCCTTCCCTGATGAAAGTTTTATTGGACAGTGTAGTCAATAAAGCGAACAGGGAAAGGATTACAGTAATAAAAACAGATTCAAACCTGGTTAAGTAAGATGAATAAAGTGTATCGTAATGCGGAAGATACCATCAATGATATCCATGATGGCGCTGTGATCATGCTCGGCGGTTTTGGATTATGTGGTATCCCCGAAAATTGTATCGCCGCGCTGGTGAGGAAAGGAATAAAGAATTTAACCTGCATTTCCAATAATGCCGGCGTGGATGGTTTTGGAATTGGACTGATGCTGGAACAAAAGCAGGTGAAGAAAATGATCTCTTCTTATGTTGGTGAGAATGCAGAGTTTGAAAGGCAATTACTGAGCGGTGAACTGGAAGTGGAATTAATACCCCAGGGAACATTGGCTACCAGGTGTATGGCAGCAGGATATGGGATGCCTGCAATTTTTACTCCTGCCGGTATGGGTACCGAAGTAGCTGAAGGGAAAGAAACCCGGCTGTTCAATGGCAAGGAATACCTGATGGAATTGGCATTTGATGCCGATTTTGCAATTATAAAAGCATGGAAAGGAGATACGGATGGTAATTTGATCTATAAAGAAACTGCAAGAAATTTTAACCCCCTGATGGCAATGGCCGGAAAGATAACCATTGCCGAAGTGGAAGAACTGGTTCCGGCCGGTGATCTGGATCCCGATCATATTCATACACCGGGAATTTATATACACCGGATCTTTAAGGGAGAACATTACGAAAAAAGGATCGAACAACGTACAATAAGAAAAGTTTCAAAAGTTTAAAAAGTTTCAAAGGTTTAAATAGTTGCTTAACTTCTTAAACCTCTTAAACCTTTTAAACTTCTTAAACCCTGATCAACCCATGTCACTCGATAAAAACCAAATCGCACAGCGCATCGCAAAAGAACTTAAGGATGGCTATTATGTAAACCTGGGGATCGGTATTCCAACCCTGGTGGCTAATTATATTCCGGATGGCATACAGGTAGTTTTACAAAGCGAAAATGGTTTACTGGGTATGGGGCCCTTCCCCGTGGAAGGTGAGGAAGACGCCGACCTGATAAATGCAGGTAAACAAACCATTACCACCGTACCCGGTTCGGCTTTTTTTGACAGTGCCATGAGCTTTGGAATGATCCGTGCCGGTAAGGTAGACCTTACTGTTTTGGGTGCAATGGAAGTAAGCGAAAATGGGGATATTGCCAACTGGAAAATACCAGGCAAAATGGTAAAAGGTATGGGAGGTGCCATGGACCTGGTGGCCAGCGCAAAAAATATTATCGTGGCCATGATGCACACAAGCCCCGGCGGCCAAAGTAAATTATTACCACAATGCAGTCTGCCGCTTACGGGTATACGCTGTGTAAAAAAAATTGTAACAGAACTGGCCGTGCTGGATGTAACTGATAAGGGGTTTGTATTGCTGGAAAGGGCTCCCGGTGTTAGCGTGGAAGAGATCGTTTCCAAAACCGCAGGTAAACTGATAGTGGAAGGGGAAGTGCCGGAAATGGTGTTTTAAATAAACTTCTGATCTCTTGCTCTTGTTCAATATTTTTTTCAGGCATCCTGGCCCACAGATATGTATACATGTAAATTATTCTGATCAGCTTTTGCCGGGTATTGAAAGGATCATGCGATTATAGAAACAGGCTTGATCTCTACATATTTACCGGGCTCCTGGATCCTGTCGAATGAAAGAGTAAAACGTGTTCCCACGCCTTCCTTCGATTGAACAGCTATCCTGGCATGATGTGAAAGAAGAATATCCAGTGTAGTGGACAAACCAAGGCCCATTCCACCGGGCCTGTTGGTGAAATAAGGTTTGAATATATTCTTCAGGTTTTCCTTACTGATTCCCGTTCCGTTGTCTTCAATCTCTATAGCCCATTGGCCGTTCATTGATTTTGTAACCAGTATTAATTTCCCCTTTTCCGAAGGCATGGAGTCAATGGCGTTAATAATAATATTTGTTAAAGCGATCTTTATTTTCTCTTTATTCACCAGTATTTTACAGTCCCCCGAGGTATAATCTTTCTTCACTACAATATTTTTAAGCATAATGCGGTCTTTGGTCATTGCCATCACTTCGTCAAGTAGTTGATGAATACAATATTTTCCCATCTGCATTTCTTCTGCGTGACAGGTATTAAGCAGATCAGTAACTACATCGTTAATTCGCCCGGAGCCCCGCATGATAATGTCTAAGTATATTTTCTGATCATCATTGCTGATCATGGATTTTAGCATTTCCACCGCCAGGTTGATATTTGATAATGGGTTCCTGACCTCATGAGCCAGGGCGGAAGCATATTGGCCCGATTGTTTTTGCACTATTTTAGACGGACTCAAAGGCCGCAATAAGTTAGCAGCTGTAGGATAGCCGTGTACTTTGGCAAGATTGCGGGTAATTGCAGTTGTGTTCATTTTTTAAACTTTTAGTTTGGCTCAGTGGTTAAGATGATCTGTTTTGTATGTATGCATCAGTTGTATTAAATTTGGTTTGTTCGTATTGGTGTACTAAATGGCAATACAACCTTCAATGCGTATCCCTTTCCCGGCTTTGTTGTTATCGTAACGTTTCCGTGATATAATTCCGCCCTGCTCCTGATATTCATAATGCCTATCCCTTTTTTTTCTTTTGAAATATTGCAGCCCTTCCCATTATCTGAAATAAGTAATATGATCTCATTTGCCTGTTTACTTAAATGAACGGTAGCATGGGTGGCTTTTGCGTGCTTTAAAATATTATTCAATTGTTCCTGTGCGATTCTGAAAATATTGACTTGCAGCTTTTCATTCAACTCTGATTCGTCAATATCCTCTTCATGAAATTCAATTTTCAACCGATGGGTCAGGTTCAGGTCAGCCAATAAATTTTTTATACTATCCACCAGTCCCATTGTATCTACACCCGGTGCCGTAAGGTTTTTGGAGATCTTCCTGATCTCATCTATAACATTCAAAATAAAAGAAGAAGATTTTGCAAGGAAAACGGAACTGTTCGCCTCATCCTTTTTTGCCATTTCTATATACAATTTGCTCACGGCGAGGATCTGGTTAAGGTTCTCATGCAGTTCTTTAACAATATCTGCCCGGTCGTGCTCTTGTGCCGTTAGTACCACATCTATAATTTCTCTTTGTTTTATAAGCCTTTCCTCCTCTAATTTATTTTCCCGTAAAAACTTTTCTGTGATATCTGTTTCGATGACAAAATACCTTTCGAAATTTTCATTTTCATCCAATATAGGTTGGCCCTGAACATGTAGCCAATACTTCCGGCCCGATTTGTTATAATTAAAGATCTCGCAGTCAAATGGCTGTTTATCCTTCATCTTTTTAGTTAAATATTGAAAGGTTGCAGGATCCATCTCTTTTCCCTGAAGAAGATGACTTAGTTTCTTTCCCATCACTTCCTCCGGCCCGTATTCAGTGATCCGGGTGAAGGCATTGTTGACCCAGGTGATTTTTTCTTTGGCATCCGTAATAATTACAGCATTCACCATTTGCTTTGCAAGCAGGGATAATTCTCTTTCCTTTTCCAATAATTTTATCTCCGTTAATTTTCTAACTGTGATATCCTGAGTAGCGCCGATCATCCTGATAGCCATGTGCTGCTCATCATAAATGATATGCCCGCGATCATGCACGTATGCATAATCGCCATCAGCTTTTCTAAACCTGAATTCATCTTCCCATACGCTAACGGATACCTGCTGAATGGTTTTATTTAATTTTGCCAATACACGTTCTTTGTCTTCAGGATGCAGGCAACTTTCCCAAAAACTTTGTGGTATAAGGGCATTCTCAACCTGGTAGCCAAATATTCTTTTATGTCCGCCATCTATCCAAAACATTTCCCTGGCCTGCAGATCCCATTCCCAAAGACAATCATTTGTAACTTCTGTTACATACTTGTACAGTTGGGTCAGCGTCTTCAGCCGCTGCTCGGCATTTTCCTCGTATTCCCAATGCGGTTGATTACTGCTCTTAAAAGAAACAGATAAGGTATTATCGCAGTGGTAGGTAATGACGTCAAACCAGGCACCCATTTCCCCCCAATATTCTTCAAAATGAAGAGGAATATCCTGCAAGAATGCTTTTTGGTATACCGCGTAAAATTCCAATGGGATCACACCTGCAAATTTTTCCCATATATTTTTCCCGATGATATCTTTGGCCTCCACCCCTAATAATTTTTCCGCGGCTTTGTTCCAGTATTGTACCACCCATTTCTGATCCACTGTAAAGAACCCATTGGTGATCGTTTCAGTGATAGGCTTCCCACGATAGCCATTATTACTAAAAATTTTCTTATCAATATTTGTATTTGAAAGGAGTTTACTTTTCATGATCCTTTTTACTAAATTTAATTGCTGCTGCGAGAAATTTTTATTTTCTATAACTACAGTTAATCGTACAGGCTTTTGATAATGGTCAGGATCATTTTAAACCGCCCGTTTGGTTTTATAAAATTAGGCAGGTTGGCAGGTATTACAATTCCCTGGCCCGATTCGAGCAAATGAGATACTTTATCAATTACAATATCTGCCCTGCCTTCAATGATCTGGGCATACGTGTCAAACGGCGATGTCTTCTCCGTTAATCCTTCCCCGCTGTCAAAAGACATTACACTTATATTTCCGGTTGATTTTTTAATAATTGTTTTCATCACCACCGAATTGGGCACATACTCAATGATCTCCACAATGATGTGCGATTTTGATTTTTCAAGATCGCCGGGTTCCATATTTGTTTTACTCCTGGGATGATTACTATTTTTGATCTTATCCATTACGTAAAGGTTGAAACTATACTGCTCATAAGCGTTACACAACTCTGTAAAAAGTTTACAACATTCCCACATTTGGGGTATAATCACCCCGGTTGTGGAAAAGCCTGGTTCTATCATGGCTTTGAAGGCATGGTGTAAGATGATCTTGATATTTTTTAAAACATGGGAATAAAATGCTGGCCAGCAACGGATCTAACACCTGTTTTAAGAACTGCAGAACCCTTAAGCACTCTTTATTTAAACCCTTTTGTGATGAAATGCCGGATCATTACAAAAAAAAGTGGGAATAATGTAAATAATTGATAAAACTGTATAACACTTAATTGTATAAAATCGCTCAGCTTTGAACGTTCCAATTCAAGTACTGTCTGGTTAAAAAAACGATCCTTACCCCGAAATTGATTTTGACGCAGTTCTGCTGTAATTTTGAGAATAAAAGTTGTATATTAAATAGTTGCAGATGCGTATTTCTCTTATCATGAAAAATATTTTTTTAAAAAAAAGGGTTCGTATTGCTCTTCGCATTGCCGGAGTTCTTGTTGCGGTTTTAATTTGTATGTGGACCATCCTTTGGGCGTATGTTACTTACAATAAAGTAGGCATTATTGAAAAAGTAAAAGCCCGGATCAACCAGCAGGTAAAAGGGAAGGTGGAGATAGGAGACCTTTCAATAGATTTTTTTCACAATTTTCCCAATATTTCTGTCCGTCTTTCTAATGTGAGCATTCGTGATTCTTTATGGGACCGCCACCATCATGATTTTTTGAAAGCAGAAAATATATATGCCCGTCTCCAGTTGCTCAGCCTTTTTTCGGGTAAACTCACTATCGGAAAACTAACCGTGGAAAAGGCCTTGATTTACTATTATACAGATACTACCGGTTATTCCAATCTTGTAAAAGCAAATGGATCAATTGAAAAAAATAATAGAACTGATATGCCCGACCTTTTGTTTATTAACACAAGGATCATTGTGGATAATCCCGGGCGACATAAATTTCACGACATTGAATTAAAGGAAATGGAATGTAATGCAATATCCACAGACAGCGGCCAATTACTAAGAATAAATATGAATGCCCTGGTGAACTACCTTGGCTTTAATACCCTGCAGGGAAGTTATCTCAAAGAAAAAACCCTTACCGGAGAATTTAATATCCTGTTAACAAAGGCAAAAGAAATACAATTCGATCAGGCTAAACTTATTATTGACGACCAGCCTTTCCTGCTGTCAGGAATTTTTTTAACCGGTACAGACCATGACGCCTTCTCACTTTCCATTCACACAAGAAAAATAAATTTTAAGAAAGCCATCGGCCTGTTAACAGACTCTACACAACGTAAGTTTGATGCCTATGATATTGTACAACCCATTGAAATCGATGCGGTATTGAACGGGTCAATGGCTTATGCCTCCATTCCTCTTGCGGGCATCGGCTTAACTGTAAAAGATGCTGACATCAAAACGCCTGAAGGAAGGTTTAGTAATTGCTCCTTTACAGGAAATTTTACCAACGAGATCAACCCTGCAAAGCCACGGTTTGATGAAAATTCGGCACTCAGTTTTAAAAACTTCTCAGGCAAATGGGAAAATATTCCATTTACTTCGAACGGGGTTGAAATTTCAAACCTTACTGTACCGTTTTTGAATTGTAATATTCATTCTTCCTTTAATGCTGCCATTTTGAATGACCTGGTGGCAAGCAGCAGCATACAATTCATGAAGGGAAAGGTTGAAATGGATATCGGTTATAAGGGATCGCTGATAAATAATGATACAATCGAAACCGTGATGGACGGAAATATCCGCCTGGCAGAGGCAGAAATAGAATACCTGCCACGACATATTATTTTAAAAAATCTTCAGACTAACCTCGTATTTAAGAACAAAGACCTTTTTATTGAACAGTTGCAGGCACAGGCCGGCGCTACTGCACTTAATATGACGGGCACGGTAAGGAATTTAATGCAATTGATCTATAAGGATCCTGAAAAACTGACCCTGGAGTGGAACATTGCTACCCCATATCTTGATCTCGCCGATTTTATCGGGTACCTGGGAAAAAAATCCATGGCCATATCAAAAAAAGCACCCGGTAAAAACAAGGATATCCCCATTGTAAACAGAATTGACCGTATGCTTGAATATGGAACTGCAAAATTAAATATACAGGCAGGGAAGGTCAATTATAAAAAATTCACCGCCACCAATGTGTCTACTTCTCTTTCCATGCAACAAAATGAAATGATACTAAACAGCGCAAGATTGAATCATGCAGGCGGCTCCATAGTACTGAGCGGAACACTTTCGGATGAGGGCACTTTGAATTTCGTTAAATTAAAATCAACCATTACCAATGTAGATATTCCTTCGCTTTTTCATGCATTTAATAATTTTGGCCAGGAAGCTATCACTGGCCAGAACATGAAAGGCAGGCTATCAGCGGTGGTAGATCTAAGCACTTCTATTTCGGATAAAGCTGTGATCAATGAGAATAATTTAAAGAGTACGGTCAACTTCAGCGTGATCAACGGGGAGCTGAATGATTTTGAACCGTTGCAAAAAATGTCCACATCAATTTTCAAAAAAAGAGATTTTTCAAGGGTTCGTTTTGCTGAATTGAAAGATAAACTGGAATTAAATGGCAGCGCTTTTACCATCAATAAGATGGAGATCCGTTCCAATGTCTTTACCATGTTTGTGGAAGGAGTATACGATTCAAAAAAAGGAACGGACATGAGTATCCAGGTGCCCTTGAGAAACCTGAAAAAAATTGATGATGATGAGATCCTGATCAATAAAAAAAAGGCCGGCATGAATATCAGGCTCCGTGCAAAAACGGGTGATGACGGAAAGCTTAAAATCAGCTGGGATCCTTTTAGAAAGGGAGGGAGAAATAATAAGGACATGTAAAGGGCCGGTCGGTTATCCAGTATCCGACCTCGATTTAAAAGATCTTTCCAAAAAAATCCCCCCGATTACTCAGGGGGATCCATGATAGCTAACAATCGTTGCTTGTTTGTTATCAGACTTTTGGCGCCGCGGCCAATATCTCTTCATTTGCACCGCTGGCGTATTTTTCAAAATTTTTAATAAACTGTGCTGCAAGATTTTTTGCCTGTGCATCATACCCGTTTTTATCGGCCCAGGTATTACGTGGATTTAAAATCTCAGCAGGTACATCCGGGCAGGTGGTGGGCATCATCATTCCAAATACAGGGTGGGCTTCATAAGATGCGCCATCAAGCTTTCCTTCTAATGCTGCGGTGATCATTGCCCTCGTGAAGCTTAATTTCATCCGGCTACCCACGCCATAAGCGCCACCGCTCCAGCCGGTATTTATCATCCATACGTTCACGTTATGTTCTTTCATTTTCTTGCCCAACATTTCAGCGTATTGCCCGGGGTGTAATGGTAAAAACGGGGCGCCAAAACATGCACTGAAAGTTGATTTGGGCTCTGTAACACCTGCCTCAGTGCCGGCAACTTTTGCAGTATAGCCGCTGATAAATTGGTACATCGCCTGTCCTGCTGTTAATTTACTGATGGGTGGCAATACGCCATAGGCATCACAGGTTAAAAGGAAAATATTTTTGGGTGTTTTGCCGATAGATGGTTCCAGGGCATTACTTATAAAATACAATGGATAGCTTACCCGGGTATTTTCCGTGATCTTTTTACTGCTGAAATCTATGGTATTGGTTCCTTCAATAAAAGTTATATTCTCTACCAATGCACCGGGTTTTATGGCATGATAGATCTCCGGTTCTTTCTCTTCACTCAGGTCAATGCATTTTGCATAACAGCCGCCTTCAAAATTAAATACACTGTCTTTGGTCCAGCCATGTTCATCATCGCCGATGAGTTTTCTGTTAGGATCTGCGCTCAGGGTGGTTTTACCGGTGCCACTTAATCCAAAGAAAATGGCCGTATCCCCATCATTGCCCATGTTGGCGCTGCAGTGCATGCTCAATACATCAGCGCGTTCGGGCAATACATAATTGAGCATGGTAAAGATGCCCTTCTTAATTTCCCCGGTGTACCCTGTACCTCCGATCAAAATGGTTTTATGGGTAAAACTTAGTACCGCAAAATTTTCAGCACGTGTACCATCCACTGCGGGGTTCGCTTTGAAGCCCGGTGCCTGGATGACATGCCAGTGTGGAACAAAAGTTTCGAGGTCTTTCTTTTCGGGGCGGATGAACATATTGTAACAAAACAAATTGCTCCATGGATTTTCATTAATTACCCTTAGGCGTAACCGGTAGGCTTCTTCGGCACAGGCATAGCAATCGCGTATCCAAATTTCCTTATCAGCCAGGTAAGTCAGCATTTTTTCCTTTAACTGAAAAAAATATTTTTCTTCAAACGGGATATTAAAATCGTTCCAGTACACGGTGCTCTCAGTAAGTTCATCCTTTACAGTGAATTTATCTTTGGGGCTCCTGCCGGTAAATTTTCCGGTATTGATCACCAGCGCACCCGTGTCGTTTAAAACACCTTCCCCGCGCTGAACAGCCTGCGCTGTTAATTCTTCCGGAGGGAGCTGATAATGAACATTATCTGTCACGGAAAACCCCATTTTCAATAGATCATTTTTAGGCACGGTGAACATAGTTGGAATTGACATAGCAAGCAATCGTTTAAATTTTACGCAATCGTTCCCGCAAAGTTAGGTTAATGGGATTTTAAAAAAACACTAAAAATTAACCTTTATTTCAGAATTAAGGGCATTTTATGGAAAAATCTTTACAAAAATTCAAATCTTACTCATTTTTTTGAATAAGCTTTAAGAATAAGAAGATATGCTTGAATGGCATTGAATTTTTAGTTTTTTGAGATAAGCTATAAGCTGCAAGCTACAAGGGGGGCAAACTTTATATTTGAAAAAACTTCTCTTAATTGAAGCGTTTGTTAGGATTCGTGAGCTCTCCCTTGTAGCTCTTCCCCTTGCAGCTTTTCCCTTGCGCTTGAAACTTTCATTTCCTGCGAACTGCTGTGAAAATAAAACGCTCATAAAATGTATATTGCACCATAAATAATTATTCATGAAATATCTTCCCCTCAACCCCGAAATATTCATTCAAAACAGGAAAAGGTTTACTGAAAGAATGGAAAAAAATTCGATTGCCATTTTTAACAGTAACGATGAACTGCCTACCAATGCCGACCAGTTGCACCGGTTTAAACAAAATTCCGACCTGTTCTGGTTAACAGGTATTGAACAGGAAGATTCGATGCTGATCCTGTACCCGGATAATCCGGATGCCAAATACAAGGAAGTGTTGGTACTGGTAAGGCCAAATGAACTGAAGGAAAAATGGGACGGGCACCGGCTGCGGGCGGAAGAAGCCACTACAGTTTCCGGAATTAAAATAATTGTGTGGTTAGACATACTGGATGGAATGTTGCAACCCTGGATACATTTTTCCGATACCATTTACCTGGATACAAATGAAAATGACCGTAAAGCCAACTGGGTTCCGGTTAGGGATTACCGTTATGCTGCCCTGATGAAAGAAAGATACCCTTTGCACAATTACAGGCGCACTGCAAGAATAATGAAAGACCTGCGTGCTGTAAAAACAGCCCTCGAAATAGAAGTGATGCAAAAGGCAATTGATATTACGGAAAATACCTTCAGGCGTTTATTGAAATTCATTCAACCGGGTATTATGGAATATGAGATCGAAGCAGAAATATATCATTCATTTTTATCTCAGCGTTCCACAGGGCCGGCTTATAGTAGCATTATTGCCAGTGGCGACAGGGCAAGAACATTGCACTATGTGGAAAATAGCAGGGAATGTGCGGCGGGTGAATTACTATTGATGGACTTTGGGGCAGAGTATGGTAATTATTGTGCCGACTTAACAAGAACAATTCCGGTTAGCGGGAAATTTGGACGCCGCCAGAAAACGGTGTATAATGCCTGCCTGCACCTGCATCACTTTGCTGCTTCCATTTTAAAGCCCGGGATAAGTATCATTGATTATACGGACAAAGTTGGTGAGGAAGCGACACAGGTATTTTTAAAGATCGGGTTGTTGAGAAAAAGTGAGGTGAAGAATGAAGACCGGGAAAACAGGGCATATAGAAAATATTTGTATCATGGTATTTCGCATCACCTTGGCATCGACGTGCACGATCTGGGAACCAGGACAGAACCCATCAAGGCAGGAATGGTATTTACGATTGAACCCGGCATTTATATTGAAGAAGAAAAAATGGGCGTGAGGATAGAAAATAATTTCTGGATAACAAAAAATGGTAATAAAGACCTGATGAAGAATATCCCGATAACGGTGGAGGATATTGAAGCGTTGATGAAGAGATGACAATAGCTATCTGATGACTGACTACAGCAGTTTAAAATCATTAGTTTGATAGATTTGATATTGATTTGGAGAAATTAGTTGTGAAAATTCAGGTTTTTAAAAATGCTTTAAAAGACAAATAAAATAATGCAAATATCAGACGTCGGTAATCGGTTGTCGATAGTCGGTCGTCAGTTATCAGTTCATCATGAAACAAATTCCTAACCTATTTACACTGCTCAACCTTGTTTTTGGCTGCATGGCCATTGTGTTTATCATGCAGACCAATACATTCAACATAACCGAACTGGATGGAGATGTTCGTTCCATATCAATGCCGGAGAATATAACACTGGGAAGTATCTGTATTTTTATTGCTGCTGTAATAGACTTTTTGGATGGCTTTGTTGCACGGTTACTGAAAGCAACGTCACCCATGGGAAAACAACTGGATTCACTCAGTGATGTGGTAAGTTTTGGGGTGGCCCCGGCTTTGATTTTGTTCCAGTTACTGCGCATGTGTTATTTAACGCAAACCGATAGCATAGAGATCAGTGTATGGTTATTGGGCCCGGCCTTTGTTTTTGCCGGTGCCGGTGCATACCGGCTCGCCAGGTTCAACCTGGATGAAAGCCAGTCAACAGGTTTTAAAGGAGTGCCCATACCCGCTGCCGGTTTAATAGTGGCCTCGCTGCCAATGATCTTACAGGCAAATTATTTTGATGGTGTAGTCAATCACTTGCTTTTCGAAAAATGGGTATTCTACGGACTTATCTTGATATTAAGTTGGTTAATGGTTTCTAACTTACCACTTATGGCGCTCAAGTTCAAAGATCTCACTATTAAGAATAATGTTCCAAAAATAATTTTATTGGTAGCTGCAATTATTGCTGCATTCCTGCTTCAATGGCTGGCAGTGCCGGTAATTTTTTTGTTATACATTATTTTATCTTTGGTATTCAAACCGAAAAAATCATGACTTATACAGTTCAGGTAAAAGTAATGCCATTAAAGGATCTATTAGACCCGCAGGGCAAAGCGGTAATGGGTGGCTTGCAGAATTTGGGGTTGAAAGATATCACGGATGTCAGGATCGGTAAACATATCGACCTGCAAATTGAAGCTAACGATCAGGAAGAAGCGCTGCAAATGGCTTCTGCTGCGGCAAAAAAATTATTGGCTAACCCGGTTATGGAGATCTATGAAGTGTCGGTAACCCCAAACCCCTAAAGGGGCTTTTTGGAGCAATAGAATTCAACGAGATAAATTAATAGCAATAGTTTGAGTGATAAACAATCTCAACACAATAATACTCCAGGTTCCCCCTTCAGGGGGTTAGGGGGTATGCTCTACCTCGTTCCTTCTCCCATAGGCAACCTGGCCGACATCACTTTCAGGGCAATAGATATTTTACAACAGGTTGACCTGATACTGGCAGAAGATACGCGTACTTCGGCTGTTTTATTAAATCACTACCAGGTTCAAAAGCCCATCACTCCTTATCACCAGCACAATGAGCATAAAATTCTTGCTCATTTAACGGAACAATTACTCGCGGGTAAAACAATGGCATTGTTAACTGATGCGGGAACACCTGGTATAAGCGACCCGGCATTTTTATTGGTGAGGGAATGTATCAAACAAAATATCCCGGTTGAATGTTTGCCCGGCGCAACTGCATTCGTTCCCGCACTGGTGAATAGCGGTTTGCCCATTAATAATTTTTGCTTTGAAGGGTTTCTTCCCTTAAAAAAAGGAAGGCAGACATTTTTAAAAAAATTAGCCGGTGAAGAACGGACAATGGTATTTTATGAAAGTCCAATACGTCTTGTAAAAACATTGAAAGATATTATTGAATATTTTGGAGCAGACAGGCAATGTTCGGTGAGCCGCGAACTCACTAAAAAATTTGAAGAGAATAAAAGAGGTACATTACAGGAAGTCCATGATCATTTCAATATTAAAACAGTAAAGGGAGAGATCGTGATTGTTATAGCGGGACTGGGTTAGCCGTTTAACCTTTTTATGCTTTCCATAAAACTATTTTCCCGAAATTTACACACATTAAATAAATCGTATGAACAGTAAACCAGGTTTCTTATTTCTTATTTCCTGTTTCTCATTTCTTATTTCAGCAACAGCCCAGCCCGACCGCTGGCAGCAACACGTTAAATACAATATGAATATCGATGTTGACGTGAATACCAATCGTTTTTCCGGTAAGCAAAAACTGGAATACACGAATAATTCCCCTGATGTACTGAATAAAGTATTTTACCATTTATATTGGAATGCTTTTCAGCCCAACAGCAGTATGGATATCAGGAGCCAGGAATTGGGTAAGATACTGATCAATGGTCGCCCCGACTGGGATGGAAGGGTAAAAGACCGTATTTCCAAACTGAAAGAAAATGAGATCGGCTATCAAAAAATTATTTCTTTGAAGATGAACGGCATTGCACAGCCGTTTAAATACCATGAAACGATCCTGGAAGTTGATCTTACAAAACCCATTGCACCAAGGTCCAAGGTGGTTTTTGAAATGGAATTTGAGGCCCAGGTCCCTTTGCAGATACGACGTAGTGGGAGGGATAACCCCACTACGGGTGTGCGCTACAGTATGAGTCAATGGTACCCGAAACTTTGCGAATATGACTATGAAGGATGGCATCCAACGCCTTATGTGGCAAGAGAATTTTATGGCGTTTGGGGAGACTATGATGTCAGCATCAATATTGATAAAACCTATAAACTTGCGGGCACCGGGGTGTTATTGAATGCAAATGAAATAGGCTGGGGCTATGATTCGCCCGGGACTGAATTAAAACCAACTACTAAGGATAAACGAAGCTGGCATTTCGTGGGTAATAATGTACATGATTTTGTTTGGGCAGCAGACCCGGATTATGTACACCTGGTTCGGAAAATGCCAAATGACGGGCCCACTTTACATGTAATTTATCATTTCAGAAATAATGAGCCAAAGAATGATACCGCATGGAATACTGTTGCCGATGCTGCAGAGATTGCCCTTCCTTTTATGGAAAATAAATTTGGAAAATATCCTTACCCCCAATATTCATTTATTCACGGTGGTGATGGCGGTATGGAATACCCGATGGCCACATTGATCAGTGGGCCCAGCCTGGGCACTGTGTTTCATGAATGGATGCACAGTTGGTACCAGATGATGATGGGTACAAATGAAAGCCTCTATCCATGGATGGATGAAGGATTTACCAGTTATGCAGAAGACCTGGTATCAAAATTTTATTATAAAAGGTCTTCTTTGCAGGGAATGCTGGAAGCGCTTCAAAGAAATCCTAATAATAAAAACCTGAAGGAAGCAATTGATATTTTGCCCGAAGATCATACCGGGGCTTATTCCAGTTATTTTGCTCTGGTTAAGAGCGGTTTTGAAGAACCAATGACCACACACAGTGATCATTACAATACTAATTTTGCTTATAGCCTGGCCGCTTATTCCAAAGGCGAAGTGTTCATGGAACAATTGGGTTATATCGTGGGCGCTGATGTACGCGATAAGGTCCTGCTGGAATATTACAAACAATGGCATTTTAAGCATCCCAACGCCGCTGATTTTCTTCGTGTATGCGAAGAGGTAAGTGGATTGCAACTGGATTGGTACAAGGAATACTGGGTGAGTACCACTAAAACAATTGATTATGGTATTGACAGTTTATGGGAAGAGAATGGCGTTTCGAAGATACGCTTAAAACGTACGGGACAGATGCCGATGCCGGTTGACCTGCAACTTACTTTTAAAGATGGCAGCACTGAAATGCATTATATTCCTTTGAACCTGATGTTTGGCGAAAAACCCAATGAAAATATTAACCAGAAAAGAATTGTACATGAAGAATGGAAATGGACGCATCCAACTTATGTAGTTGAGCTCACGCGGAAACTTACTGATCTGAAAATAGTTGAGATTGATCCTTCAAAAAGAATGGCAGACGTGGAAAGAAAAAATAATATACTTGAATTGAATTGGTAAGCTGGTCTGACGCCCCTGTCTGACGTCCCCGTCTGACGGATAATTGGTTAGACGGATAATTGGTCAGACGGGGACGTCAGACCAAAATTTTTTATGGAAATAATATTGCGAAAAATTGTACCTGCAGATACGGCAGTATTATCTGCCATTGTAAAGCAATCTTTCTTCGACACTTTTACCGGTACCTGTTCTCCTGAAGATATGGAAGGTTTTTTGGAGGAGTATTTTAATGAAACTACACTGTCCAATGATCTCAGTATTGAAAATAATTTTTATTTTTTTGCAGAAGCAGATGGTGTGCCTGCAGGGTTTATACAGTTTATGGAAGATTACAGCAGCTTTCCTTTAATGAAGAAATGGAAGGCATTGGAATTAAAAAGGATTTATGTACTCACAGCATTTCATGGAAAGGGAGTGGCTCAGCAATTAATGGATCTTCTTTTCAGTTTTGCACAGGAGCAGCAGTATGAAGTGATCTGGCTGGGGGTATGGGAACATAATTACAGGGCGCAACAATTTTATGCAAAGTATGGATTTATTAATTCGGGCCATACCCATGATTTCCCTATCGGCTCCACACCGCAAACTGACCAGTGGCTTTGGAAATTCCTATAAAATAAATGTAAAATGAAAAATAATAAATGTAAAATGTAAAAGTTTTACAGCTTTTATATTGCAGACTTATTCAATTATTGAACGTTGAAACTTTTACATTTTACGTTCAACATTTAATATTTTACATTTTGCCAGGCCGGTTATCTTCCAAAAAATTTATTCACTGCTTCAATGCGGTTGCTTACGTGTAGTTTTTCATACACATGATACACGTGTTTACGCACCGTTTCTGCGCTGATGGAAAGCTTTTCGGAAATTTCTTTATACAATAGCCCGGTAGAAAGCATCTCCAGGATTTCTTTTTCTCTTTTGGAAAGTACATCCAGCGTGGCATCTGCAACTGCTGCGGGCTTATTTTGAAAAGCTGCTACTACTTTCCTGGCGATCTGGCTGCTCATGGGTGCCCCGCCTTCTATTAATTCTTTGATGCCTTCGAGTAATTTGGCGGGGGAAGTCTTTTTTAGAATATACCCGTTGGCACCGGCGCTTAAAGCTTCAAAAATTTTTTCATCTTCATCATAGATCGTACACATCATGAATAATATTTCGGGATGGGATTCCTTTAAAGTTCTCACTACTTCAATGCCACTTATTCCTCCCAGCCCAATATCCATTAAAACTACCCTGGGATTAAATATGGGTAATTTAATAAGGGCTTCTTCGCCATTAATGCATGAGCCGGCCAGTGTATAATCTTCAGATGCCTCAATGATCTGCTCCAATGCCAGCCTGATATCATTGTTATCTTCTACTATCGCAACAGGTATATTCATCATTCTGCAAAAGTTGGTTAAAAAAACCGAATAAACAATACCACAAAGTGGTAAGCTCTAAGAGGCTGTTTAAATCTGCCACTATAAAATTTACCGGCAGTGCAAAAAACTGTCTTTAAAGAGCTTTTAAGGTTCAATAACAATTTATTTTAAAGGAACGTACAACAGGTATTTGTCGGTAAAAAATTTTTCCTCAAATATTTTTTCTATTTCCCAAATCAATGGGTTGCAACCACTTTCCCAGATCTCCTGTGTAAGGTCACCCCCCTTCAGGCATATTAATCCATTCGGAATATCGCCTGTACCTTCCTGTTTTTTCCCCTTTTTAAGTAAAGGTTTGCTCCAATGCCAAAGGTCTTTCAGTGGGGCTACGGCCCTTGAAACTACCATATCAAATTTCCTGTTGATGATATCTTCTGCCCTTGCATGTTGTATGGTAAGGTTCTTTAATTCAATTGCCTCCGCAATTTCCAACACTACCTTTAATTTTTTATTGATACTGTCCACTAAATGAAAATGGGTTTCCGGGAAAAATATGGCAAGTGGTATGCCTGGGAATCCTCCACCACAGCCCAGGTCCATCACATTCATATCCTTTACAAAGTTAAACTTTGCGGCAATGGCCAATGAATGGAGCACATGATGTGCATAGAAGTTGTCCATATCTTTTCTTGAGATCACATTTATTTTTTCATTCCATTCCGTGTATAAATTTTTAAGGGCAGCAAATTGTTTTAATTGCGTTTCAGAAAAATCAGAAAAATATTTTTGAATCAACTCCATATTAGTTTCTCAATGTATTAATAAAAGATCACCTCACGCTAATCTTGATGCAGACTTCGCATCAATCTTCGCTTTTATCTTCCGGTTCCCTCTCCTTTGGAGAGGGGTTGGGGTGAGGCTTTATTTCCAACCGGGCCTTGGCTTTTTGATCAATGAAACTGCAAAGATGAGATAATAAAAAAACATTCCTATATCTATAAATAAAAACCAGGGATAAAGGTCTTTTTCCTTTAATTTTTTCATACACGGATACAACACAATTGCCTGAATAAGGAAACGGATGCCAAAAACGATCAATGCCCACTGCCAGTTGTACAATACAATAGAAGCAGCTAGCAGGGGATAAAATAAAAACTGTGAAAAAGAATACAGGCCGAGTAAGAATTGGTGAGCAGGCTTATAAAATTTCCCGGTACTGTAATGCCTGCGCTTTTGTCTTATCCATTGCCGCCAGGATTTGGGTGAATTGCTCAATGTAAAGGCATCTGCATTAATATTGATCTTCGTATTTTTTTTCGTGGCAGCCATATTAATAAAAAGATCATCATCCCCGCTGGGTATATTGTTATGGGCACTGAATCCTTTATGCCGGAAAAAAATAATTTTTTTATAGCTAAGATTTCTCCCCACGCCCATATAGGGTTTGCCGGCAAGTGCATAAGAAAGGTATTGCAGGGCGGTGTGAAAGGTTTCCCAGCGTACGACCTTGTTGAGCAATCCTTTTTTTTTATGAAAAGCGCCATAGCCCAGTACGATTTCTGTCTGATCATCGTAAGTTTCCTGCATTTTATCGATCCAGTATTCACTTGCAGGAACACAATCGGCATCCGTTAATAATACGATTTCGTATTTAGCAGTTTTGATGCCCACACTCAATGGGAATTTTTTACCGGGTATCCCTATGGCTTCCTGCTTTAATTGCACTACATGCAGCTGTTTGAAGGATTTTTGAAATTCCTCCAGGAGATATTTACTGTCATCAAATGAATTATCATCCACCACAATCACTTCATGCGTGGTACGATACTGCTGAACCAATGCTCCGGGAAGATTTTTCACTAAATTTGCTGCCTCATCACGGGCACAGATGATCACTGAAACGGGATGTGTTTGCGATGTTGTTTTTGTTTTTGATTTATATACAGCCAGCCTTAGGAAGAAAAACAGGTAATAAAAAACTTGTATCAGTGTGATAAGACAAAAACCATAAAAAAATAAGTACCCGTACAGCGTAAAATTCATTTCGCAAAAATAGCGGTAATTGGGAATTCAACAGCAGAAAATTATATGGCAGCACTTCATTTTGAATTACAGCATACCGATCCTCAAATAAAGGCAAGGGCAGGTAAAATCACCACAGACCATGGTGAGATATTAACCCCTGTTTTTATGCCTGTGGGTACGGCCGGAAGTGTAAAAGCAGTTTCGCAGCAACAATTGATCAGGGATGTTAAAGCACCCGTCATTTTGGGTAATACGTATCATTTATATTTGCGGCCCGGCCTGGAGATATTGGAAGCTGCCGGCGGCTTACACAAATTCATGGGATGGAACAAACCCATATTAACAGACAGCGGCGGTTACCAGGTTTTTTCACTGGCAGCCAACAGGAAGTTAACCGAAGACGGTGCCATCTTTCAAAGCCATATTGATGGAAGTACCCATTTATTTACACCCGAAAAAGTAATGGATATTCAACGGGTGATCGGCGGCGATATCATTATGGCTTTTGATGAATGCCCGCCTTACCCGGGCGATTATGAATATGCAAAAAAAAGCATGGAGCTTACGCACCGCTGGTTGGACAGGTGTTTCAGTCAATTTGATGCAACAGCAGACAAGTACGGGTACACGCAGAATCTGTTTCCGATCGTGCAGGGAAGCACGCATAATGACCTGCGTACCGCATCTGCTGAATATATTGCTTCCAAAAATGCAACGGGTAATGCCATTGGTGGTTTAAGCGTTGGGGAGCCCGTGGAAATGATGTACGAGTTTACAGCACTATGCTGTGGTATCTTACCAAAACAAAAACCCCGTTATTTAATGGGGGTGGGCACTCCATGGAATATCCTCGAGAGTATTGCATTGGGTGTGGATATGTTCGACTGTGTGATGCCCACGCGCAATGGACGCAACGCCATGTTATTTACCAGTAAAGGAATAATTAATATCGATAATAAAAAATGGGAAAAAGATTTTTCTGTTATCGATGATGGGATCGATTGTGAAATGAGTAATTATTACAGCAAAGCCTATCTACGCCACTTAATGAAATCAAAAGAATACCTGGGATTGACCATTGCCAGTGTACATAACCTTTCATTTTATTTATGGCTGGTAAGAGAAGCCCGAAAACATATCATTTCCGGGGATTTTAAAAGTTGGAAAGAAGACATGGTAGTTCAATTGCAGCAGCGCCTGTAGTACTTTACGGGTATTAACAAAAAGAAATACTGCTGTGGCACAGTATTTGAAAATTGGTAACCGTAATATAAATATTTAACTTTATTCTTACTTTAATCAGATAATTATGACGAGCAAATTATTGATTGTTTCACTTATGTTATCATTACCGGTAATGGCTTTCAGCCAAAATGGTACTGTGCAAAATGCTGCCATTCCCAAAGACGCCCCTGTAAATGTGAAGATGACGGATTTTAAAAACAATGTATTGAACAATGAAATAGTGGTTTTTAAAAGCAAGGCCAGCGGAAAAGAATATGAAGGTTTAACCGATTCCACAGGGAGGTTCTCTACACGATTACCTGCAGGTGACGTATATGAAATTTATGTGCTGGGGTTTAAAGACTCTACAAGCTATAATATCCTGGATATCCCGGCAACCAAAGGCAATGCATATTATAAAAATCCTTTTGAAGTAAATATCCAGCACATTTCCGCTAAAAGCTTTGTATTGAATGATTGTAATTTTGAGACTGGTAAGGCCAATTTGGAACCTGAATCATATGCCGTACTGGATGAACTGGTTGCTTACCTGGTAAGAAAGGATGACGAAAAAATTGAGATAGGAGGACATACCGACAATGTAGGCAGTGCGAAAAGTAATCTCGTATTATCCGAAGCCAGGGCTAATACCGTAATGGCTTACCTGCTAACAAAAGGCATTGATCCATCCAGGGTCACGGCCAAAGGGTATGGATTCAGTGTTCCGGTTGCCTCAAACAGCACTGCCGAGGGCAGGGCACAAAACAGGCGGACGGAAGTGAAGATATTGGAATAAGTAGCGATACTAGATACTGGATACTTGATGCTGGATAGGACTCAATTACAGAAAATCTCTTCATATTCTGAAATGCATCTGGTATCAATTCATAAAAAAAATCCCATCTGTCATTTGACGATGGGATTAATAGAGATACAGTTTACAAATTATTCTCCTTTAGGTTCTTCTGTTGAAGTGGATGCTGCATCTGCTGCATCACTTTCCATCTTTGCCTTTAAGTTGGCCAAAACGCCTAAGTCGCCTAAAGTTGATTTTTCAACTTTGCTTTGCAGATTTTTTACCGCTTTTTTAGTGACTTCAGATTCCACTTTCTTTTCTTTCAAAACGGCCTGTTTCTCTTCTTCGATCACCTGCTCCCATAAACGGGTATGGCTTAATACGATGCGTTTATCATTCCGGTCAAATTCAATCACCATGAATTTGGCAATTTCATCAGCACCGATGGTTTTACCGTCTTCCTTTGCCAGGTGACGGGCAGGGGCAAAACCTTCCAAACCATAAGGTAATTGTACCAAGGCACCTTTATCATCCTTTTTCACTACGGTTCCTTCATGTACGCTGCCTACTGGGAAGGTGGTTTCCAGCGTATTCCATGGATCTTCTTCGATTTGTTTATGTCCTAACTGTAGTTTGCGGCTATCTTTATCAATATTCATGATAACCACCTCAATTTCGTTTCCAACTTTCGTGTACTCATTGGGGTTATTGAAGCGTTTCAGCCAGCTGAGGTCGCTGATATGGATCATTCCGCCGATGCCCGTAGACAATTCTACAAACACGCCATAAGGGGTAATATTTTTTACCATACCGGTATGCCGGCTGCCTTCAGGGAAATTATTTTCAATGGTGCTCCATGGATCTTCTGTCATTTGTTTGATAGAAAGACTCATTTTACGCGTTTCTTTATCCAGTGTTACCACTTTGGCCTCGTATTCATCCCCCAGTTTAAAGAATTCTTTTGCATTGATAGGGGTATTGGCCCAGGTGATTTCACTTACGTGTACCAATCCTTCCACACCGGGCATAATTTCAAGGAATGCACCGTAATCCTCAATATTAACAACTTTGCCTTTTACAATTTCACCCTCTTTCAGGTTTTCTGTTAAGGTATCCCAGGGATGTGGCGTTAATTGTTTTAAACCTAAACTGATACGTTTTTTATCATCATCAAAATCCAGTACCACTACGTTTAGCTTCTGATCCATCTTTAATACTTCAGTAGGATGGTTGATACGTCCCCACGAAATATCAGTAATATATAATAAGCCATCAAGACCACCCAGGTCGAGGAATGCACCAAAATCTGTAATGTTTTTAATCGTTCCTTCCAGTACCTGACCTTTTTCCAGTTTGCCCATGATCTCAGCTCTCTGGGCTTCAATATCGCTTTCAATAAGTGCTTTATGTGACACTACAGCATTTTTAATGGCTTCATTGATCTTCACCACTTTGAATTCCATTGTTTTTCCTACAAACTGGTCGTAATCAGTTACGGGCTTCACATCAATTTGAGAACCCGGCAGGAATGTTTCCATTCCAAATACGTCAACGATCAAACCGCCTTTTGTTTTGCTGGTGACCAAACCGGTAACAATTTCTCCGGTCTTGTGTACCTCCACAATTTTTTCCCATGCCCTGGTTGTACGGGCACTTTTACGGCTTAAATGTAAATTGCCTTCCCGGTCTTCTTTTTCCACCACCATCACTTCAATGATGTCGCCCACTTTAACGCCTCCGGGAATGTCACGGAATTCATTCAAAGAAATCAAGCCATCACTTTTAAATCCAATGTTCACCACAGCATCAGTTTTGGTTAATGACTCCACAGTGGCCTGTATCATTTCACCATCATTGATCTGTTTAAAAGTGTTGTCATACACAGTGTCGTACTTTGTTTTTTCTTCAGCGGTGTAGCTGGTTACATTGCGCTTGTCGACGCTCCAGTCAAAATCATCGTGTGCTGTTGCCACGGTTTCTGCAACCTGGGCTTTAATTTCAATTTCTACTTTACCAGTAGGCTCTCCTGTTTTAACAGTTGATTCAGCTTCTGTTTTAACCGTAGTTTCATTTTCGATAGTACCGGAATCTTCAACAGGCACATTTGTTATCGCAGCAGTTTCGACTGTCTCGGCGGCCGAACCTTCCTGTGCATCTGCGTTTAATTGTTTAATAATATTGAATGACATAAATTAACCCGTGGTTTTTTTAACGGGAGGGCAAAGGTAATAAAAGATAGGGACTTAAGCTAGAGGAAGGCCATCTTTTTAGGATGGATACCGGATGCTGGATTCTGGATACGTTGATTCTGGATCAGATCCTGCTAATCAGTTGGATTCAACTGAGGAGGTAATAGCCAGCTTTTCAAGACTTTAAAAGATCTTCGATAATTGAACTGCATCCAGTATCCAGTATCTACACAAAAAAGTCCCCCGGAAACCCGGGGGACTTGAACATTATAAAAGAACTGGAAAATCTACCTGATTATTGCAACTCTTCCTATTGCCAATCGGTTACCATCCACATCCACAACTTCTATGTAATAATTTCCAATACTGTAATTGCTCATATCAACTTTCATCGGAGCAAAAGGTAATCCCAGTGAATAAGTCTGGGTAAAGACCCTCGCACCTAATGCATCATACACATTTAAGCCAGATGGAGGATGTTGATTATTATGTGCAGGGCTGTACCGTACCAAAAATACTCCTGTTGTTGGACTTGGTGAAACAAACACCCTGTTGGATGTAGAATCGCCAACTACAAATGGACTGGAGGTATTGGAACAACCATTTACATCAACTACACTTAAAGTGTACGTACCAATTGCGTCAACATATACCTTATAATCAGTGATCAACGGACCAAATCCACTGGCCACTACAACTCCGTTCCTCAACCAACTGTATGAGGCAGCAAGAGGAGAACTCTTTCCGATCACACTCGTTTGTATATTAGGCAAGAGCACATTGTAAGGTTCTGCGTTGACAGTTACCGTAGGCAATGCATTCACCGTTAACCTTACGTTGTTAGTTGCAACAGCCGGACAAGGTGCAGTACCTGATACCAGGAGATGATAAATATTACCATTCATTGAAACCGGAGGATTAGTAATGGTTAATGTACCCGTGTTAGCACCGCTGTACACCCCACCATTGGTGATGTTATGGAATGTAGTACCATTATCAGTACTTTCCTGCCATTGGTAGCTAATACCTGAACCGGCACCAGCACCAGTGAAGCTCACCGATTTATTGGTACAAACAGATACATTAGAAGCCGGTTGAGTAGTTATCGTGACCGGTGTATTAACCGTAACAGTAACCACTCTTGCCGGTGAAGTACAAGCAGACACGTTAGATACAAATCCTATTGCACCATTGAAGTTACGCGGGTTGTTTACTGGAGGACCAGGAGAGTTTGGACCACCCCAACCAATAGTACCATCAGTTTGGATATCCAAACCATTGGCACTGTAAGTTTGAACTGTACCAGTACCATTCGTATACGCTGGTGTAATGATGGCCGCGTTATTACCAAACTCAAGAGCTAATCCATAAGTAGCACCGGCAGGTAACGGCAAGCTAACATTCGTTAGTACCTGGTTCAGGAAGTTTGCTGTAACATTTGTAGTACCGGCTGTGCCACCTGGAGCAATATTCCATCCATTTGCAACATTAATATTACCCGGGTTACCAGCAATTGCTGAAGTCTTGTACCACAGAGTTACACTTGGTACAGTGCCAGTAGTAAACGCATTTGTTCCTACTGTTGTCAATGTATAAGGAGTTGAATTGTTATTTTTAACATTGAACAATACCATGAAGTTTCCATTACCACCAGCCATTGGCGTAGTAACCGTAACCGGAGGAGTTGGAGCACCGTTAACCGTTACGTTATAAGTGTAAACACCAGCAGGTGTCGGTCTTGTGTATACGGTATCGTGTTGAGTACCTAATACATAAGGCTGTGATAGACCTTGATCAAGCCACAGGAATGAAGCCGGAGACCACATTGCTTGTGTTGTTTGAACACCTACAAAGTAATCGAACTTGATAGACCAGTTGGTCAATGAACCAATATCACCAGCGCCATCATCAGTCAATGCCAATGTCCAGGTACCATTTGCGGCACCAGCCGTATTGGCAAACATCGGAGCCCATGATGTTGCTGTTGAAGGAAATCCCGGAGGGTCACTCAATGTGTAGAATGGTACAGAAGCAGCATTCAGAATATCTGCCTTGAAAGTACCAGTTAAAGTACCGACCGAAGGAACATTTGCAGTAGCAAGTGATGTTGTACTGGCTGAACTGAGCGTCAGGTTAACAATACCTGTATTTGGATAGGTGGTATTTCCACCTCCTGTAGCACCCAGATTCCTAAACAGGTTGATCACGGTACCACCTGGTGACTTAAGGTTGAATGAAAGGTCAGCAACATAAGTATGAGCCGGCACACTGAGTGTCACAGATATACCTGTAATAGTTGCATTCGCAGGTACACAGCTTACATTCTGCGTTGATATTGCAGCAAAGTTCTGCGTATTTGTAGGGTTAGCATCCGGAATAGCTACGTTAATCGCACCTGAGTTCACTGAACAAGTTCCAGGAACCGATGAAGCACTGATCAGGCGTACTGCCGGATCGCCAAGGCACATTGATACAGGGTTAGGAGTAACTGTTGGCGGCGGCGGTGTAGCATTTACATTCACCGATGCGCTATTAGAGCAACCTGTGGTTGTACTTGTACCGGTTACAGTGTATGTTGTAAATACAGTAGGAGCAGCATACACACTACCTGCTTGTGTGCCGGCAATATATGGTATCGTTGCTAGAGGATCAGTATACAATCCTGTTGCAGGAGACCAGGTATAAGTAGTTGCTGCACCTGCACCTGGTACAGTATAATCAATTGTAATTACCCATGATGATAAAGTTCCCACATCACCAGCACCACCATCACACATGGCCAGTGTCCAGCCACCATTCGTAGAAGGGCCTGTTGTATACATTGCATTCCAGTTGGTAGCTGTAGAAACAAAACCTGCTGGGTTTTGAACCGTAGGACCTGCAACATTCGCATTAATGATATCTGCTTTCCATGCAGGAACGTTACTGTAAATGAACGGCGCAACAGCTACTGTACTCCATGCAGTATTACCTAATTGACTAACTTTTGCACCATACCAACCCCATGTTGAAACACCCGAAACAGCGCCCGTAAAGAGGCCGGTGCCGTATTTGTACAAATTGATGATGCCACCAGCTGGCGATTTAAGGTTAAATATCATATCACCAGGATAGGTATGCGACATATTTAAAGTAACCGTTACGTTGGTGATCGTAGCATTAGCGGGAACACCGGCAACGGTTAAAGTGCTGTTCACCCCATTGGCTGTATTATCAGGAACTGCAAGATTTATTGTACCTGAAAGAACAGATACGCTACCTGGAACCGGAGGTATTACAACAGCACCGGTAGATAATAATGTACCGGAAATACCAGCAACACCACCACAAACTGTACCCGTTGGTGTTAGTGTAATAGTTGGTCCTGCTACTACAGTTAAGACTGCACCAATGGAATTAGCCGATGGAGGGCAAGTACCACTGACAACACAGCGGTATGCATATCCGTTCATTGCAGTTGTAGGAGCAGTAATTGTTAGTGTAGGCGTTGTAGTACCTTGATAGAGCGCGCCATCTGTTATATTGGCATATGCGCCAGCTACGCCGGTTGTACTTACCTGCCATTGGTAGGTAAGGCCAGCTCCTGAACCAGTTACACTGAATGTAGCAGTTGAGCCGGCACACGCGGTTACAGGGCTTGGTGGTGCTGTTACAGCAGGCAATTGATTTACTGTAATTAAAATTGTGGCAGTAGTCTGACAACCACCTGGTGCAGTACCCAATACCGTATAAGTAGTAGTCAACATCGGCGAAGCAGATGTTGGGTTGCTTGTTGTAGAGCTTAAACCTGCTGCAGGAGTCCAAAGCCAGGTATATCCAACCGGTGGTGCAGAAGGTACTGAGAAATTGATAGCATAACCACCGGTTATATTTCCAAAATCCCCACCTACTTTGTCTTGTACATATAATTTCCAGGTACCGTTCATATTACCGGTAAAGCTGGCGAGGGTTGGGGTTGCCGGGCTTACCGGGGTGACAACATTTGCCGGTCCGGGTGGAAACATAGTAAACGGTGACGCGTTATAGTTCGTACACTTATATGTGCCAGTTACCATCGGGCTTGTAGTAGGTACCGCGGTTGCAGCTGCGTCACTGAATGTTAAAGTAACATTGGTCGCTGCCACAAGACCGTCATTACCTAAACTTCCCATTAAAATCACATTTGTACCAGTCGGACTTTGCAAAAGGATATCCACATCACCTGACCAGGTATGATTAAATCCTGTGATCTTTACTGACTGTACAGCAACACCAGCTACTGGTAAACCTGCTACCACCAGGTTGGCAGGATAAGGAGTAGCAGCGGCATCATCATTAATAGCAATAGGTGCAGCATTGGTAAAAGTACTTGTTCCGGCCGCCCCGCTAACTGTAAGCAATTTAGGACTGCCTGCACATAATGGGCCTGATGGCACATCGGTAATTGTGAGCGCTCCTATAGTTGATGCCGAAACAACAACTGTTGGTGTTCCGCTATTGCCTGTACCTGCACAACCACTTGCACTGGTTACTGAAACCAGGTTATAAGTTGTTGTAACAATCGGTGTAACAGGTATACTGGTACCACTGATATAACCAGGAATCGTTCTTGGATAACCTGCAGTTGCCGGTGTAGCATTAATAATTACCTGATAAGGTGAATTTCCACCCGTGATATCTACTTTTAGATTCGCAATAGAACCAACACATGTTGTTGGATTTACTGTACTGGAAGTAGTATATATAGCATCGTCGATACCGATATAATTGGAATTAGCGCCCGCAGGTCCGCCATTCTCAACAAAATACCTGAAGGCGATAACGCCGCCAATACCAGCTGTAGGAAGACCTGACATGGTAACTGTATATTGTGTCCATGCTTCAGGATACCCTGTGGTGGAATAGGTAGGATTGATGTCTAATAATAAAGTGGTAAAGTCTCCCACACTGGTTGCCGTTGCACCCACATTGGTACCGGTATTATTAGTATTCAATCTCACCTGCAACCTGTCGGGGAATACACCGCCACCTGTTGCGGCCCTTGTCCAAAAGGTGAATTGATCACCATTTTTCATTAACACACTTGGAGCAAACATCCAGTTGCTGAGCGTGGAAACTCCACTACCAGAATTAAAGTTCACAGATGCATATCCTGCGCCTGCATGAGAAGGAAATACACCATTGGCGCTTCCCTGGTTCCAGGTAACAACACCAATTGGGCTACTAAGATTATTAACACTCCAACCAGCAGGAGGAATTGCTGCATCAAATCCCTGGTTGAAAAGATTCACAGGTGGCCCTGCGATCTGCACCTGGCTTAAGACAGCCGCAGTTGAACCCAATATAGTATTAAAAGTGGCAGAGCCGGTGTTATTTGTACCTACGCAACCATCGGCACCAGTTACAGAAACTAATGTGTAAGTAGTGGGGTTTGTAGTGGGGCTAACAGCTATATTGTTTCCGCTTATATAACCAAATACAGTAGTATTTGTTGTACCATTAGTATAAACAACTGTATAAGGGCCTACGCCTCCGGTAATATTTACCCGTATATTTCCTGTACCACCTGAGCATACAGTTGGCGTAGCTGAAGAAGTGTATTGCGCGTCATCAACACCAATATAATTGGAATTGGCACCTGCAGGACCTCCATTTTCAACAAAATACCTGAACGCTATTCGTCCGGGCACACCCGTAGATGGCACACCGGAAATAGTAGCGGTATATTGTGTCCACACTTCAGGATAGCCTGTAGTGGAATAGGTTGGGTTCACATCTACTAATAGAGTGGTAAAGTCGCCGACATCGGTCGCTAATGTACCTACATTGGTACTATTACCATTGGTACTCATTCTCACCTGTAACCTGTCGGGGAATATACCACCGCCAGGCGCAGCACTTGTCCAGAAAGTGAATTTATCACCATTGTTTAAAGTAACACCCGGGCCTATCATCCAGTTACTTATGGTAGCAACACCTCCACCGCTATTGAAGTTTACAGAGGCATATCCTGCTCCTGTATGAGCAGCGAAAACTCCATTGGCGCTTCCCTGGTTCCAGGTAATAGCACCAAGAGGAGAACTATTATTTTGTACAGTCCATCCGGCTGGCGGAATGGTACCATCAAATCCTTCATTAATGGTTTGGGATACAGCACTGATAACAGAACCTGTTATCGGAATACATGCCGGAGCTGCTACAATTGAATAATCAAGCCTGAAAGGCAGATCCTGTTCGTTTCCACCTTCGGCAGCGCCCACTGTGGACCATGCACCGCCAATAGTATGCGTTTTAGCATTATTCCCTGCTTGTGTAACAGTACCTACTACTGTTTTGCCAGGGGTAAAGTTGCTCGCGCCGGCTACAATTGTGCCATTTTCCCATTCTATCCAGTAATGACCGGGGCCAAAAGTTGTAGCTGGAATGGTAGCTTCTACGGTCCAGATTTGCCTCGTGGTTCCGGGAGGAACAGCAACACGATACAAAAATACATTTGTAGAACCTGTAAACTTATTGGTAGTTAAGTTACCATATACAGGTACAGGTGAACCAACTGATGGATCGGTATTGAAAATTTGAAATCTTAGATCATTAAAAGGAGTTACGTTTGGCGTAGCCCCGGTTGAATAACCATAGAATGTAAATTTGGTAATGCTCCAACCCACACCTGCAGGAACTGTAAAGTCATCAGCTAAAGTCAAGCCTGCGCCTATGTTAGCGCCATAACCAAAGTTTAAAATCCCTGGCTGTATTTCGCTCCAGTTGTATCCGGCAGGTGCAGCAACTCCTCCAGATGATGTAGGGCCCGTACTCAAATTCCCGTTATTATAGGGCTGAGCGGCAACTTTACCAACCAACATGGCAAGTAAAATTAAAAAGGGAAGCATTTTGCTAAAGAACAGCTTTAATCTTTTTGAAGTAGTTGTTTTTTGCATAAAAAATGTTTTGGTTTGTTTGTGAAAAATGCAAATGCATGAAAATTCATGATGTTCTCAAAGCATTGACCTAAGGAATATTAAAAGTAACAATTTTAACTTAAAATTAAAACAATTTTATATTATTTTTTGAGAATAACAGCCCTGACGTTTCAGGTGTTCTTAAGAAAGAATAAAAAATATTGATCAAAATAAGTTATAATATGTGATTAAAAATAAATACAAGTTATTGTAGAGCGGGGTGGCTGATAAATAAAAAAAGCCATCCTGATTAAGAATGGCTAAATTATTATTTACAGATTTACAGTTAAATTTGACGCCATTCCGGCTTTCACTCTAATTCTTCCTGGTGCCGGTTAAAGCATCTGCTGCTGTTGGTTTAGTAACCACTTTAGCCTGCTGTTGTTTCACTTTTGTAAGTACACCTGTACTGGAAGTGGAAGCGGTAGTGGAAGTAGAAGCAGAAGTAGAAGTAGAACCGGCTTTGCTTGTTCCATGTTTTACTCCCCGGGCCGCCTGCAATGCAGTAACTTTGTGGTCGTAATCAATTTGTTTTTGGGATTTGTTGGTTTTAACGGGCACGGGCTGTGTTTTTGCCGCACTTGGATTCACTGCATCCACACTTTGTGCAGCTGCAAAACTTACACATCCAAACATAATAAAATTTGCAAGTAGTAATTTTTTCATCGTTAGTTTTTTTGTTATTATTAAATATTTATTTAAAGTCCGGGTATGCAAAAAATGATCAGGGCTAATAAATTTAAACATTATAATGCCTGACAAATATAGGAATATTTGGCAAAAAAAATAATATTGGCCTATTTTTTCTTTTTCAAAAAATAATCTGCTAGAATGTCCTTTCTGTTTAGTTGCATGAATGCACCTATCAGCCTCATCCCGGGTTGTATTCATTGCACATCAGAATTGATATGAGTGGGTATATATTACAATAAAAATTGCTGTTAAACCAAGTTATTAAATGAAGCAATGGCTTACAACAATCAAAGAATCGGGATTGGTTAAAGGAATAGTGTATGCGGTGATCGGTGCGATCTCTTACCCGGGATTGAATATGATCAATAAACTGGAGATAAATGGTATGAAAAATTTATACCGGCTTCCCCGGAAGAATGTATTATTCGTGAGCAATCACCAAACTTATTTTGCAGAAGTGATTACTTTTCTTCACATTTTTTGTGCCGTCAGCTGGCGAAAAAAAAACAGGCTGGGTATTCCCTGGTATTTACTTTGGCCTTTTACCAGGGTTAAATTTGTGGCGGCTGAAGAAACAATGAATAATGACCGGATGAGCAGGTTATTCAGCCTGGCAGGTGCCATAACGGTGAAGCGTACCTGGCGTAAGGAAGGTACCGAAGAAAGAAAGGGACTGGACCCCGCTGATACCCGGAAAATTACCCGGGCATTGGAAAGAAACTGGGTGATCACTTTTCCGCAGGGAACCACCAGGCCATTTGCGCCGGGCAGAAAAGGAACCGCGTTTATCATTAAACAAAATAAGCCCATCGTGGTACCCATAGTCATCAGTGGCTTCCGGGAGGCATTCAACAAGAAAGGGCTCCGGTTCAAAAAGAAAGGCTCAAAACTTACGGTAACATTCAAAGACCCGCTTCAGATCGATTATAATGATACTACAGAAAATATTTTAGAGCAAGTGATGGAGGCGATCGGGCAAAAAGCCCCCTCTATCTCCCCCGAAGGGGGAGGAAATCCCGAAGATTGACCGTAGATTGTGTTTTGCAAAAAAGAATAACTGCTTGCATTATTGATGAAGAAAGATTTAATGATGATGTGGAAGATAAAATGCTTGAATATGTTTAGATGTACCGTTCCCTCTCCGCCAGGAGAGGGAGAAGGAGGGTGAGGCCGGGTGAGGCCGTTTAGTCTTTTACAAATAATGCTTTCAGTTCGGCAGCATCCTCTGGTTTTAATTTTCCGCCTAATATCAATCTTAATTGTCTTCTTCTTAAAGCTCCGTCAAATAATTTTTTCTCTTCATTGGTTTCGGGTATCAACTGGTTTACTTTTCTTGGTTTGCCATTGGGATCGAGCGCTACAAAAGTGTAATAGGCTTCGTTGCTTTTATATTTATATTGCTGGATCACATCTTCGCCCCACACGTTCAGGTGCACTTCCATACTGCTGTTGAATGAACGCGTGAGGGAAGCTTCAATATGAACCACGTTTCCAATTTTGATCGGGTTTTCAAATGAAATATTATCCACGGATGCGGTTACTACCGGGGCCCCGCAGTGTTTCATTGCAGTTAATGCAGCAGCGATATCCATCCAGTACATCAAACGGCCACCCATCAGGTTTCCAAAGGTATTGGTATCATTGGGCAATACCAGTTCGGTCATCATTACTATTGACTCTTTCACTTTCTTTTCCATAAAAAAATTTTGGTAAAGATACACAGATGGCCATAATGACTTTCCCGATTTATTTGGTGATTCGTTCCTGTTGTTCGAATTTCGGTCAACGAATACTATATTATGAATGAACGAACACATCTTTCCTTTGATGATACAGAGCGTGCCTTTGCGGCCAAAACCAACAAGGAATTAAAAAAGGCACATTTTATTTTTTCTGCCATGGGTAAATCCTGGCTGGTGAAACTGGGATTAAAATTTACCCCCCTTGCCATCAGGTGGTGTATCCCTTTTACCAGGCCGGTGATTCGTAAAACTATTTTTCAGCAATTTGTAGGAGGGGAAACATTGGAAGAAACAAAAAGGGTGGTGGATAAGTTGGAAAAATATAATGTTCAGGTGATCCTGGATTATGGTGTGGAAGGAAAAGAAGGTGAAGAGAATTTTGAACACGCCCGGGATGAATTTAAAAAAGTAATCGAATATGGGGCCACTCAGGCAAATATTCCTTTTATGAGTGTTAAGGTAACAGGATTTGCACGGTTTACATTACTGGAAAAAATGGATGAGGCCATGCATGCCGTAACGGGTACATTGATGAAACGTTATCTTACCGCAGTTGAAAATTTACCTGATGAAGAAAGAGAAGAGTTTCATAAAATAAGATTGCGTTTGTTGCAGGTTTGTGAAGCGGCGGCTTCAAAAAATATTGCTGTATTGATTGATGCGGAAGAAACGTGGATACAGGATCCTGTAGACGCTTTAACCGTTTTAATGATGGACACCTTTAATACAAAAAGGGCGGTGGTGTATAATACATTGCAATTGTACCGGCACGACAGGCTGCAGTTTTTAAAAGATTCTTATACTGCTGCTGTGGAAAGAAATTTTATTCTTGGCACTAAACTGGTACGTGGCGCTTATATGGATAAAGAAAGGAACAGGGCTGTTGAAATGCAGTATGCATCACCCATTCAGCCGGATAAAGCAACCTGCGATGAAGCCTATAATGCTGCCATAGCATTTTGTATTGCACATTTGGATCAGGTTGCGGTGATCGTTGCATCACATAATGAATACAGTAATTTATACACTACCGAACTGTTGGATCAGAACGGGCTGGCTCACCATCATCCCCATGTTCATTTCTCTCAATTGTATGGCATGAGTGATAACATCACTTTTAATCTCGCAAAATCAGGGTTTTCAGTAAGTAAATATTTACCCTTTGGTCCAATTAAAGATGTGATACCCTATTTGATGCGCCGGGCCCAGGAAAACAGTTCTGTATCGGGTCAAACCGGCAGGGAACTTGGTTTAATTAAAAAGGAAATGAAAAGGAGGGGAATTTAAGACAAGTATCAAGTATCAAGTATCCAGTATCAAGTATCAAGTATCAAGTATCCAGTATCAAGTATCCAGTATCAAGTATCAAGCATCCCAAATTAAATTATCTTTGATCAATAACCAATGCTAATACGTGTACGATTTATACTACCCGTTTTCCTGTACCTTTTACCCTTTGTTAACAACGCACAGGTAAAAAAAATTCCTGCAGTAAAAATTAATCAACCGATAAAAATTGACGGGAACCTGGATGATGCAGCCTGGCAAAATATTGAAGCCACGGGCAATTTTATTACTTCCAATCCTATTTTTGGTAAAGCCTCCACGCATAAAACACTGGTAAAAATAGCATATGATAATACCGCCGTGTATGTAGGCGCTTACCTGTATGATAACCCCGAAAATATCCGTAAACAAATTACATCAAGAGATGTTATTTCAATGCAGGATGCAGATTATTTTGTAGTGGGGTTTGATACTTACCACGACCGGCAGAACGCATTTATTTTTCGGGTAACCGCCGCCGGTACCCAAGGCGATGCAAAAGAATCGGGCGGTGGTGCTGTGTTCGATCAAACATGGGATGCGGTGTGGGAAAGTAAGACCAGCATTAAAAAAGACGGGTGGGTAGTGGAGATCAAAATTCCTTTCAGCGCTATACGGTTTTCAAAAAATACAGTGCAGGACTGGGGATTGAATTTTGCCCGCTTTATCCGTAAAGAAAATGAGAACAGTATCTGGAATCCTGAAGACCCGAACATAAGCGGCGATATTAATCAATGGGGCGATTGGATCGGGTTAAAAAATATTACTCCGCCTTTACGCTTATCATTACTTCCTTATTTATCGGGTGGATTCAAAGTATCTCCTACACAAAAAGGAAATGTTACAGAATACCTCAAAAGCGGGGGCATGGATGTAAAATATGGCATCAATGAAAGCTTTACGGTGGATATGACACTGATCCCCGATTTTGCGCAGGTGCAAAGTGATAACGTGTATCTTAACCTTTCTCCCTTTGAAGTAAAATTTGATGATTACCGTCCATTCTTTTCGGAAGGAACAGAACTCTTTAATAAAGCGGGACTTTTTTATTCACGCAGGGTAGGGGAAGCGCCTGCAAGGGCGGCCGAGATATTGACTACTTATGGCGATAGCGCAGGATATAAAATTGAAAAAAATCCCGGGATCACCAGGTTGTACAATGCCACAAAATTTTCGGGGCGCACAAAAGGAAACCTGGGTATAGGAATATTCAATGCAGTCTCTGCACCGATGTATGCAAAGATCACCAACCTGAATACAGGAAAGGATTCCAGTATCCTCACGGAGCCGCTTACCAATTATAATATCATTGTATTGGACCAGGCGCTGAATCACCGTTCCTCTCTAACTTTTACCAATACCAATGTGTTGCGGAAGGGTAATAGCAGGAATGCCAACGTGAGCAGTGTTGATGTATCCATGTTTGATAAAAAGAACCTGCATAATTTTTCTTTCAGCGGGAAATACAGTTCCATTTGGGGAACACAGTTAAAGAAAAATGGGTTTTCTACTGTTACCAGTTATGGAAAAGTAAGCGGCTTGTTACAATACAATGGCAGCATCGGCCTGTTTAGCGACCAATATGATCCCAATGACCTGGGTTTTCTCCAGAATAATAATTCATTCTATTACAACGGGGCAATAAGTTTTAATTTTCTTAAACCTACCCGTCATTTTTTAAACCATTCTTACAGGTTTAATTTTGGCAATGCCTATTTATATAAGCCTTTTAAGTGGTCAAGCACACAACTGAATGCAAGTGCATTCTTCCTGTTTAAAAATTTCTGGGATGTTACTTTTGCGCTTTCAGGTATACCGCAGTGGTACAATGATTATTTTGTGGACTCCAGTTCTTACAACGGGTATTTTCTAAAAAGAACACCCTATTTATATTTTAGTACTTACGGGAGCACAGACAGCAGGAAAAAATTATATTTTAACTGGCTCCTGGGCGGCGCAGAAGGACCCCAGCCCAATTCCCCGTACTGGCAGACCAACATGGGCTTACGGTACCGGCTAAACGATAAATTCCAGGTCAGCGGAAGTTATGCCATTACACAGGATATGGGAAACTGGGGATGGTCTTTTTTAAAAAATCCTGATAACTCTCCTGTCATTGCCAGGCGAAATGTAAAGACCAATACCTTTATTTTAAGTGCGCAATATAATTTTGATGCAAGAATGAACTGGACGGTGCGCATGCGGCATTACTGGTCATTATTGAACAACACCAATTTTTATTATTTGAAAAAAGATGGCTATTGGAATGAAGTGGCCTTCATACCCGGGCAGGATGTGAATTTTAATACTTTTAACCTGGATATGTTTTACACCTGGGATTTTTTGCCGGGCAGCCGGCTTACGATTGCATGGCAGAATGCATTGGGGGCAAATGTTTCCATCGATCCCTATACCAATATGAGCTATATCAAAAACTTCGGAAAAGTGCTGGACAATCCGCACAGCAATGAAATAACTGTTAAGGTGGTTTATTTTTTAGATTACCTGAAATTCAAAAAGAAATAATAATAGTGATAACTTTGAAATAATTGATAAACGCTATAACTTAACAAAAAAAAATTATTATGAATCAGGACAACTCAGCAAATGATGTGCTTAACTACAATGAAAATCTTACCCCACAAGCATCCACCGGGTTAAAAGCACTTACCATTTTAACTTTTATAGGATCTTCTTTACAATTGATCGGCGGGGTATGGAATTTTTTCTCTATTCAAAGATCTTATGAAGGGCTGGATAAACTGGTGGAGCAAATGAATTCTGATGCCATGCCGGCATGGGCAAAATCAATGTTGGGCGATCCAGCACATATTGTGGAACTGATCACTAAAAGTTACCTGAACAGGATACCGATCGTGTTGTTAACACTGGTAGCCGTAGCACTTTGTTTTATCGGGGCTGTGCAAATGCGTAAGTTAAAAAAGCAGGGTTTTTTATTTTATGTCATTGGTGAACTTTTACCCTACCTGACCACATTTATATTCATCGGCGCATTTAGTTTATCCGGCATATTTTTTTTCATAGGCGTATTCATATCATTGCTTTTTATTTTATTATATGCATTGCAAAGAAAGCAACTTGTGTATTGATTCCGGATATTGGATGCTTGATTCTGGATACTTGATCCTGGATCCTGGATGGAGTTCAATTAATGAAAAGCTTTCAATGTTTTGGAGTCTATCAAGTTTCCAGAATCAAGTATCCAGCATCCGGCATCTGTTTTTTCACCAGGCTTTTGAAACTGCCCCATTTAAGATCTTGATGAAATACAAATGCTTATTTTCAAAATAATCAGGTGTTTCACCTGCCTGTCCGGCAGGCAGGTTTCCTTTTTTCAACAGCACCGGCCGGAAATTATATTCATTGAATATTTTAAGCGTCTTATCGTTAAGGTGAGTAATCAGATCAACCGGGTATTTTGTGAGCAGTTTGGTGAAAAAGTACACGATCTCAAATCCTTTAAACGCCATATCGCTTGGTTTCCCCCTGAATTTTTTTGAATACACATTCAACACCATCTTACTGTAATCATCCCATTTGCTGTTGTAATAAGGCGAAGAGAAATAGACAGGGAAATTTTGTAAGCCTTCTTTTTTATGAAATGATGCAAATCCATCCCAGGTTGGCATGCCGATTAACGTGATGGGATAGACGCTGTGTAAATCGGAGCAGGCAGTAGCAAGGTTCACAGCAAAAATTTCTTCAAGGCTGGCACCGATAATCACCGTTTGCCGGTTACTGTCTAATTTTGTTTTAAGATATTCAGCAGTGGGAGGGCTGTCGAAATTCAAAGTTTGTATGTTCAGTAATGGTTGGCCATCCTGTTCATTGATCTGTTTAAAATATGCCGCTACCTGGTCCTCCTGTGCACCCTTCTGCCGGCACAAACAGATCTTATCGGTACCATGATTTTGCAGGATATAACTGTAAATGGCATCACAATGCGACTTCAATGTGGGGTTTACAATTACTAAAAAAGGATTGCCCGTGATGCCCCCGTCGTTGGGATAAGTAGCAGAAATAAAAGGGATCTTTTTTTGCAGGGCAAAATCAGCCAGTTGTTTATACTCCGCGTCTTTTACACAACCGATTATTAAATTAAGGCTGTCCAATTTTTTATTCTGGATCAGCCAGGGAAGCGTTTGCGTATATGCTTTTGAATCAAAAAAGATTGCCTGAATATTTTCATTTCCTACCGGCATGGAATCCAATGCAACCTGCGCCCCCTGTACAAAATCCACGGCGGGCATAATAAACCTCGGCATCCCCTGTTTGTATTTAAAGTTGTTATCGGTAAAAACAGAATCCAGATACAGGGGAGCAAAAATACCTACTTTATAAGATGGGATTTTTTTAAGTGTATCAGTTTGTGCGCCTGCTGAAATACCAGATAAGACAAGTACAGTAAATAAAAAAATGTGTTTGCTCTTTTTCATAAATAACAAAATTCAAAACACTGTCGTAGTTAGAAAATAAGAAATAAGAAACACAAAATAAGGAATAAGAAAGTGAACGATGCGTTTTAATAATGTAAGCCTACTTATTAATTAGTCCTTTTAATCATTAAACTCCATAACTTACTTATTACTTACTACTTATTACTTTTTTTTTCTTCCTATTCCCATTCAATTGTTGCTGGAGGCTTGCTGCTGATATCATACACTACCCTGTTAATGCCCCGTACATTATTAATTATTTCATTGGATATATCTGCTAAAAATGCATAAGGTAAATGTGCCCAGTCTGCAGTCATGCCATCCACCGATGTAACGGCTCTTAAAGCTACAGTAAATTCATAAGTTCTTTCATCACCCATTACGCCAACAGTTTTAACCGGCAATAAGATAGTTCCTGCCTGCCATATTGTTGAATATAAATTATTTTTCTTCAACCCGTTTATAAAGATAGCATCTGCATCTTGCAATAACCGTACCCTTTCCTCAGTAATTTCTCCTAAAATTCTTATGGCTAAACCCGGACCCGGAAAGGGATGGCGAAATAACAACTCATGCGGAATACCCAATTCCAGCCCTACACGCCTTACCTCATCTTTGAATAATGAACGCAGGGGTTCCACCAGTTCTAATTTCATTGTCTCCGGCAACCCGCCCACATTGTGGTGCGACTTGATGGTAACAGAAGGCCCGTGTACCGCAGCCGATTCTATCACATCAGGGTAGATCGTTCCTTGCCCCAACAATTCTACACCCTCGATCTGTTGTGCTTCCTGGTCAAATATTTCAATAAAGCAACCCCCGATGGTCTTTCGTTTTTCTTCAGGGTCGGTTTTCCCTGCCAAATGAGTGTAAAAATGTTTTTTAGCGTCTACCCCTTTTACATTTAATCCAAGTTTTGCATAAGTGTTGAGCACTTCACTGAATTCATTTTTACGTAATACGCCATTATCAACAAAAATGCCATAGAGGTTTTTACCAATGGCTTTATGAATCAATGTAGCTGCCACTGTACTGTCCACACCACCGCTTAATCCCATGATCACTTTTTTATTGCCGATCTGTTCTTTAAGCGAAGCAACAGTATCTGTGATGAAATGGGCCGCTGTCCAATCCTGGCTGCATTTACAAATGCTGACCAAAAAATTTTTAATGATGGTTTTTCCTTCAGTAGAATGATATACTTCGGGGTGAAACTGCAAACCATACAAAGCGCGATCATCATTATTGTTTCGTTTGAAAGCTGCTACCGGAATACTTTCCGTGATACCCAACAATTCAAAGCCATCCGGGAGTTTAATGATGGTATCTGCATGGCTCATCCATACCTGTGATGAAGCCTGGATTCCTTTTAATAAAATGTCTTCTTTTTTTACTTCAAATAAAGCCCGGCCATATTCTCTTTTTTCGCTTTTATCCACACGGCCGCCGAAAAGCTTTGCGGTGAGTTGTGCCCCGTAACAAATGCCCAATACCGGTACTTTTTCTGCCATCGCTTTAATGTCAACAATCGGTGCATTTTCATCATTGACCGAAAAAGGAGAGCCTCCCAATATGATGCCTTTCAGGGCGGGTTCAAAAAGGAAACTTTTATGATAAGGTATGATCTCGCAGTACACATTTGCTTCTCTTACGGCACGGGCAATGAGTTGGGTGTATTGGGAGCCAAAATCAAGAATGAGTATTTTTTCGTTCATTGAACCGCGAAGATAAATAGTTTAGTGAGAAGAAAAGGAGAGTAAAGAATTTGGCTAAGAGGTCAAAGGAGAAAAAAGAGTTATTTGTAAGTCTCCGTTATTCTCCTTTCTCTTTTATGCTCTTAGTTTTTTTGTCTAAGAGATCAAAGAAGAAAAGGAGGAAAGAATTTGGCTAAGAGGTCAAAGGAGAAAAGAGGCAAAAAGAGTTATTCTCCGTTATCCTCCTTTTCTCTTTTATGCTCTTAGCTTAATAATCTGCGAAATCATATTAATCATAAAAATCTGCGATTATCTTTGTACTAAATTTTCAGCCATGAAACAATTATTATTTCTTTCTATTGCTTTGATCGCACTCACCTCCTGCAATTTTACCACAGGCAGCGGCAATATCATTACCGAAAAAAGAGCAACGGATAATTTTAAAGGCATATCTGTGGGAGGAGGCTTTAACGTGGAATTAAAAACCGGCCCGGTTACAGAAGTGATCGTAGAGGCGGATGATAATATCATGAAGTATATTGAAACAACAGTAAGTGGTGGTATTTTAAAGATCGGTATTAAAAACCTGCACAGTTTATCCAATGCCCACCTGAAAGTGTATATCACAGCACCGGATATTAACAGCATCAAGGCTTCTTCCGGGTCGGATGTAGTGGTAAGGGATGTGTTGAAGAATGATGGAAAATTATCTTTTCATGCATCCAGTGCCGGTACTATTATTACGGATGTGGATGCCCCTGAAGTTGTAGCCGAAGCAAGCAGCGGATCTACCATAACGCTAAGTGGCAAAACAAAAAATTACAATGCAGAAGCCTCCAGTGGCTCTGATTTGAAAACAGCGGATCTTTTAAGTGAGAATACAGTGGTTAATGTAAGCAGCGGAGCCAATGCCTATGTGCATGCCAGTGTAAAATTAACGGCTACTGCAAGTAGCGGCGCTGATGTAAAATATTACGGTGCGGCCAATGTGGATAAAACAGTAAGCAGTGGGGGCAGTGTGGAAAAAAAGGAATAAAGGCGTTATAAGGTCCGTTTTTACATATAAGAGATACCTGCCAGAGACCTGCCTTATTTCAGTTGCTACCCTGTACGCATAGAGCTGTTGCTTTGTTCCTGCCCTTATCTATGAATTGCTGCAGATGAGCAGGAGCAGGGCAGGAACAGAGTAGGAACAGAGTAGGAACAGACCTGGAACTGCCCCGCGCAAAATATAAAGATGCCCTGAATAAGAGGTATGTGCAACCCGTTTCCAATGTTTCACCCCTCCCGGATAATATTCAAAAAAAAATTTCCCCAATCTTTTGCTGTTACGGTCTATCCCCTTACCTTTGCACTCCAAATTAAAAAACGGTAATTCTAAAGTTCTTTATATATGTCACAGAGAATCAGAATCAAATTACAGTCTTACGACCATAACCTGGTGGATAAATCAGCCGAAAAGATCGTAAAAACTGTACGCAGTACGGGCGCTGTTGTAACAGGACCAATTCCTTTACCTACGCATAAGAAAATCTTTACCGTGCTACGTTCACCCCACGCCAATAAAAAGGCCAGGGAGCAGTTTCAACTCTGTACGCACAAACGTTTATTAGACATTTACACCAGCAGCAGCCGTACGGTGGATGCATTAAGTAAGTTAGACTTACCAAGTGGTGTGGATGTTGAGATCAAGGCCTGATGAACTTTCTCTCCCCGTAACACCCGGGACAACGGAGAAAAGCAACAGGTAAGTTCTTAAAAGAAAAAAATATTGAACATCCAAGTCCCGTTTTTGCGGGACCGCTGGATAAAAACAAGATACAATGAAAAGTATTATTGGAAAAAAAATTGGTATGACCAGTATCTTTGATACCAGTGGCAGGCAAACGGCTGTTACTATTATTGAAGCCGGCCCATGTGTGGTCACCCAAAAGAAAACCATTGAAACAGATGGTTACAATGCACTCCAGATAGCATTTGGCGATAAAAATGAAAAGCACTCCATTAAAGCTGAAATCAATCATTTCGCCAAAGCCCAAACCTCTCCCAAAAAATTCGTTCAGGAAATACGCGATAGCGAAGTAGATAAAGCAGTTGGTGAAACCATCACTGTCGACATTTTTGCCGAAGGCGACAGTGTTGAAGTGGTAGGTACCACCAAGGGCAAAGGATTCCAGGGTGTGGTAAGGCGTCATGGCTTCTCTGGTGTTGGCGGCCAGTCTCATGGCCAGCACGACAGGTCAAGAGCCCCGGGTTCAATTGGTAACTCATCTGATGCCAGCCGGGTATTCAAAGGTATGCGTATGGGCGGCCGTATGGGACAGGACAGGGTAACGATGAAAGGGCTGAAAGTGGTGAAAATATTTCCTGAAAAAAACTATATCCTGGTGAGTGGCTCGGTTCCGGGACATAACGGTTCAATTGTTTTAATTCAAAAATAATGATCATGAACTTTGGCAAAGTTCAAAACTTTGCCAAAGTTGAAAAATAAAGACGATGCAAGTAGATGTATTAAATATAGAGGGAAAAAAGACCGGCAGAACGGTTGAATTACCGGAGGAGATCTTCGGGATCGAGCCTAATGACCATGTGATTTATCTTGCTGTGAAGCAATACCAGGGTGCACAACGCCAGGGTACGCACAAAGTAAAAACGCGCATGGAAGTGAAGGGTTCTTCTAAAAAATTACACAAACAAAAAGGTACCGGTGGAGCACGTAAAGGTAACCTGCGTAACCCTTTGTACAAAGGTGGTGGCAGCATCTTTGGGCCAAAGCCCCACGCATACGATATCAAACTGAATCGTAAGGTAAAAGACCTGGCCAAGATGAGTGCACTGGCTTATAAGGCAAAAGAAAATGCTATCATGATACTGGAAGATGTGAAAATGGATGCCCCCAAAACTTCAGCTTTTACGGGGATTATGAAAAGCCTTAATATCACCGGTAAAAAAACACTGATCGTTATACCGGAATATAATGATAACCTGTATTTGAGTTTGCGTAATGTGCCAACGGTTTGCGGTACTTTATTAAGTGACCTGAATACGTATGATATTTTAAATGCGAATGTGTTGGTATTAACTGAAAGTGCAGCGAAGATATTCAGTGAAGATATTGCCGAAGCATAATCGGAATGAATAATTAATAATTAAAAATTAAAGAGACATGAAGCTGTCTGATGTGTTAATAAAGCCGATTTTATCAGAGAAGGCAAATAAGCAATCTGAAAAGATGAACCGCTACTCTTTTGTAGTGGATAAAAAAGCGAATAAGCTGGAGATAAAAAGAGCAGTGGAAAGTTTTTATGGCGTAACGGTAGATAATGTAAATACCATTGTTGTGCCATCAAAAGCAAAAGCCAAATACACCAAGGCTGGATTTATAGTTGGCCGCAAGCCTTCTAAAAAGAAAGCAATTGTTACGGTTGCCAAGGGCGAAACCATTGACCTGTACGGCACGGTGTAACCCCCGTCCTGCCCCCATCCCCTAAAGGGGAGAAAAGGCTGTGATGACGAGTAAAAAATGAATGGTAAATCTGCTACCGCAAAATGCAGAAATTAATAAAACACAATCTTCTCCATTTCCCCCTTTAGGGGATAGGGGCAGGGCAAAACGAAAAGAGATGGCACTTAGAAAATACAAACCCACAACTGCGGGAACCCGGTGGAGAATTGGTAATGCTTACGAAGAGATCACTACCGATGTTCCTGAAAAATCTTTGCTGGAAAAGCAAAAGAACACTGCCGGCCGTAACAGGCAGGGAAGGCGCTCCATGCGTTATATGGGCGGTGGAAATAAGACCATGTACCGTATTGTTGATTTTAAAAGAGATAAAAAGAATATTCCTGCCACAGTAAAAACCATTGAATACGATCCGAACCGGACCGCATTCATTGCTTTACTGGCTTATGCTGATGGTGAAAAGCGTTATATCCTTGCCCCGCAGGGTTTGCAGGTAGGCCAAACCGTTATCAGCGGCGATGATGCAGTGCCTGAATTGGGAAATGCACTGATGTTTAAGAATATGCCGCTGGGTACCAATGTACATAATATTGAAATGCGGCCCGGGCAAGGCGGGATCTTAGTGCGCAGTGCAGGAACCTCAGCACAGTTAAGCAATAAGGAAGAGAAATATGCAATAATAAAAATGCCGAGTGGTGAGTTAAGAAAAGTGCTCATTAAATGCTATGCAACAGTGGGCGTGGTGAGTAACAGTGACCACTTCCTGGAAAGTATGGGTAAAGCCGGCCGTAACAGGTGGAAAGGTATCCGGCCAAGAACAAGGGCAGTAGCCATGAACCCGGTAGATCACCCGATGGGTGGTGGTGAGGGAAGGGCATCCGGCGGGCATCCGCGCAGCCGTAAGGGTAAGTATGCAAAAGGCCAGATCACCCGAACAAGAGGAAAGGGCTCTGATAAAATGATCATTCAAAGAAGGAGCGGTAAGAAATTGAGTAATAAATAATAATGTGCAAATAATAATGTGCAAATGTGCCAATTTGCAAATGTGCAAATGGCAAGTGATAGATTCTATTGTTAAAATGGTCCCGCCTAAGGTGCGACAAATAAACAAATTTTAAAACAGATGTGTTGAATTTGCAGATTTGCAGATTGGCACATCGGCAAATTAAAAAAACATGGCTCGTTCGTTAAAAAAAGGTCCTTATGTAGAAGCAAAGCTGAATGCAAAAGTTTCTGCTATCAATGATGGAAAAAGCAAGAAGGGTGTTATTAAAACATGGAGTCGCAGAAGCACGATCACTCCTGATTTTGTTGGACAGACTTTTGCGGTTCATAACGGAAATAAATTCATCCCGGTGTATGTAACGGAATTTATGGTAGGACATAAGTTGGGTGAATTTGCACCAACAAGAAATTTCAGGGGTCACTCAAGTAAGAAGATTGTATAAAAAGTCGGTAGTTAGTAGTTCAGAGTCGTTAGTCATTAACGATCAACTCTGAAATCCAGACTCAGAACTAGAAACTAATAAATATGGAAGCAGTAGCAAAATTGAACAATTATCCCACGTCACCACGTAAAATGCGTTTACTGGTAGACTTGATCCGTGGATTGGATGTTGAAAAAGCCCTGGCTGTTCTGGAACACAATCCAAAACATCCTGCAGTACCATTACGCAAACTGGTGATGTCGGCCATCAACAACTGGAAACAAAAGAATGAAGGTGGTGATGAAAATGCATTGATCGTTAAAACGATCATGGTGGATGGTGCAAGAGTGATCAAGCGTATGCGTCCTGCTCCGCAGGGCCGCGGATACCGGGTTCGCAAGCGCAGTAATCATGTAACTGTTATCGTAGATACTAAAACAATAAAAATTAAATAACAAACTTGTGTCATTTGCAAATTTGACACTAGCAAATTAAAAATATGGGTCAAAAAACAAATCCGATAGGCGCCAGGTTAGGAATTATCCGTGGTTGGGACAGCAACTGGTTTGCCAGTAAAACGGAATATCCTAAAAAACTGATCGAAGACAATAAGATCAGGAATTACCTGAATGCCCGTATTAACAAAGGTGGTATTGCCAAGATCGTGATTGAGCGTACACTCAATAAACTGATCGTAACAATTCATACTTCAAAACCCGGTATCATCATTGGTAAAGGTGGTGGTGAAGTTGACAGGATCAAGGAAGAGTTGAAAAAATTATGTGGTAAAGATGATGTGCAGATCAATATCCTGGAGATCCGCCGCCCGGAATTGGATGCGAATATCGTAGCCGATACTATTGCCCGCCAGTTGGAAAATCGTATCAATTATAAAAGAGCCATTAAAATGGCAATAGCCTCTGCATTGCGTATGGGCGCAGAAGGCATCAAGGTAAAAGTAGGTGGCCGTTTGGGCGGTGCTGAAATTGCCCGCAGCGAAGAGATCAAACAAGGCCGTACACCATTGCATACATTCAGAATGGATATTGATTATGCAAGTGTATTTGCACTGACGGTATACGGTAAGATCGGCATCAAGGTTTGGATATGTAAAGGCGAGGTTTTGGGTAAGCGTGATCTGAATCCAAATGTAGTAGCCGGTGGCGGAAAAGAAATCGGTGAAAGACAGGGTGGATTTGACAGAAGGGATGACCGCAGGGATGACAGGAGAGGCGGTGGTGGTGGTGGTGGAAATCGCGGCGGCGGCGGTGGAAATCGTGGCGGCGGCGGCGGAGGAAGACGGAATTAAAACAAATATGCCAATATGCAAATGTGCAAATGTGCAAATGCTGTGGCCAGAAGTTTAAGATAATATTTGGAGGCTTGTTTTAGAATTTTGCAAATTGGCATATTGGCAAATTTGCACATTACAGAATCAGCACATTTTCGAATTTGCAAATTAATAAAGATGTTACAACCAAAAAGAAGCAAACACAGGAAGACGCAAAAAGGCAGAATGAAAGGTGATACCAAGAGAGGTGCCACCATCGCCTTTGGTTCATTTGGTTTAAAGGCACTCGACAGCGTTTGGTTAACCAACCGCCAGATAGAAAGCGCCCGCCAGGCATTGACGCGTCACATGAAGCGTGAAGGAAACGTATGGATCAGGATCTTCCCGGATAAACCTATTACAAAAAAACCTGCAGAAGTGAGGATGGGTAAAGGTAAAGGTAACCCGGAGGGATGGGCTGCTATTGTTCAGCCCGGAAGGATTTTGTTTGAAGCGGATGGGGTGAGTGAACAGGTGGCAAAAGAAGCATTTGCATTGGCCGCTCAAAAGCTGCCGATACTTACAAAGTTTGTGGTTCGCCACGATTACAAAGCATAAACCGTTTTGCGTTTACAGTTTAGTGTTAGAGGTGATGAGCCCTCCACACAAAACAGAAGACTCAAAACTCAAAACTTAAACGAATGTCCAAGAAAGTTGATTTTTTAAGGAGCCTTAACGGGTTAAATGAGGGAGACCTGCATGCAAAGATCAAGGAAGATGAATTGCGGATGAAGAAGCTTTCATTTGCGCATGCTATTTCTCCGCTGGAGAACCCGCAAAGTATCCGTTCTTTAAGAAGGGACATTGCAAGGTTGAAAACCGCATTAAAGAAAAAACAATCAGGATCATAAAAGGTTTTCCGTTGATGGTGTAGGGTTTTGAGTGGAGCAGCTCCTTAACTCAAAACAGAAACAGAAAACACAAAACATACAAAATGCCAGAAGCAGTAACAATGCCGGAAAGAAATTTAAGAAAAACAAAATTGGGTGTGGTAACCAGTAATAAAATGGATAAGACCATCACGGTAAAAGTAGAGCGTAAAGTGAAGCATCCTTTATACGGGAAGTTTGTGAAAAAGTCTACCAAGTTTCATGCCCATGATGATAAAAACGAGTGCAGTATCGGTGATACGGTAAAGATCATGGAAAGTCGCCCTTTGAGTAAAACAAAGCGTTGGAGATTGGTGGAAGTGGTAGAGAAAGTGAAATAGGCCCCACCTTGAACTACGTTCGTTCCTTTGCAGGAACCCCGATGGGGAGGGAAATGGAGAAGATTGAAGCGGAGATTGTGTTTTATGAAAAATATAATACTGGTTGAATTAATGCTGAAGAAAGAGTTAATGATGGTACGTTAGTACAAAATTTGAAATAAAAATTAATGTTTGGCCTCCCTCTCTTCCGGAGAGGGAACGAGGGTGAGGCTTTAAAACTTATAAAGATGATACAACAAGAGAGTAGACTAACAGTAGCGGATAATAGCGGTGCCAAGGAAGTGCTTTGTATCCGTGTATTGGGCAATAGCGGACAGGATTATGCCAAAATAGGCGATAAGATCGTGGTTACAGTGAAAGATGCAATGCCCCAGGGCGGTATTAAAAAAGGAACCGTAAGCAGGGCCGTTATTGTAAGAACAAAGAACAAATTGCGCCGTAAGGATGGTTCTTATATCCGCTTTGATGATAATGCAGTGGTATTGCTGACAGCAGCGGATGAGCCAAGGGGTACACGTATCTTCGGCCCGGTGGCCCGAGAATTGAGGGATAAGGGTTATATGAAAATTATTTCATTGGCACCGGAAGTATTATAGAATTATTATACAGTCACTAAAATTAAAATTTGCAAATCGGCAAATTTGCAAATTTGCAAATTGATAAAAAAATGAGTACAAGATTTAAACCGAAGTTCAACATTAGAAAAGGCGATAAGGTGGTAGTTATTACCGGTGAAGACAAGGACCTGACGAAGCCCCGTAAGGTGTTGGAAATTATTTCAGAAAAGAACCGTATCCTGGTGGAAGGCGTGAACATCGTCACCAAACATACCAAGCCTACTTCACAAAATACCAAGGGTGGTATCGTGAAAATAGAAGCGCCTATTGCTTACAGTAATGTAATGCTTTGGGATGCCAAGGCAGGTGCGCCAACAAAGGTTAAGCGCAACAGGGAAAACGGTAAATTAATAAGAATTGCAAAAAAATCAGGGGAGGTAATCAAATAATGGCTAAAGCAAAAAAAACAGAGAGTGAAGTAACTAACACTCCGGCTAACACGCTGGCTAATACTCCGAGATTAGCAGATAAGTACAAAAAAGAAGTGGTGCCTGCTTTAATGAAAAAATTCAGTTACAAAACTGTAATGCAGGCCCCGAGGCTCACCAAGATCTGTTTGAATCGTGGTGTGAATGGAGCAGTAACAGATAAGAAACTGGTCGACATCGCCATTGATGAGTTATCCACTATAACCGGTCAGAAAGCGGTGTCAACGATGTCTAAAAAAGATATCTCCAACTTTAAGTTGCGTAAAAACATGCCGATCGGCGCAAGGGTTACGCTTCGCGGGGTAAAGATGTATGAATTTTTAGACAGGCTGGTTTCTGTATCACTGCCACGCGTACGCGATTTTAAAGGTATCAATGATAAATCTTTTGATGGCCGTGGAAATTATACTTTGGGAGTTACCGAACAGATCATTTTCCCGGAAATAGATATTGATAAGGTAAATAAGATCACCGGGCTGGATATCACTTTTGTAACAACGGCAGGTACCAACGAAGAAGCATTTGAATTGTTGAAAGAACTGGGCATGCCTTTTAAAAATGTTAAAAAATAATTAATCAATAATGGCAAAAAAATCAATTGAAGCCAGGCAACGTAAACGCGTAGTAATGGTGGCTAAATATGCTGATAAAAGAAAAGCATTAAAAGCCGCCGGAGATTATGCAGCACTTGACCTGTTACCAAAGAACGCGTCACCGGTTCGTTTAAAGAACCGCTGCCAGTTGACCGGGCGTCCAAGGGGGTACATGAGGCATTTTGGTTTATCCAGGAATATGTTTCGTGACATGGCCCTGCAGGGAAAGATACCGGGGATAACGAAGGCGAGCTGGTAAACGAAATGCCGGATACTAGATACTGGATACTAGATACTGGATACCAGATACTGGATAAGACTTCAAAGTACCAGGGACCTATCCAGGATCGAGTATCCAGAATCCAGAATCCAGTATCCAAAGAAGGATATCGCATTGTAAAAAAAATATTTAATCAATTAATTGAAATAACAATGGTTACTGATCCAATAGCAGATTATTTAACGAGAATTCGTAACGCGCAGATGGCCAACCATCGTATTGTGGAAATACCGGCGAGCAACCTGAAAAAGCGTATCACCGAAATTCTGTATGATAAGGGTTATATCTTAAAATACAAATTTGAAGATGATAAGAAACAAGGCCTCATTAAGATCGCTTTGAAATACGATGCATCCACTAAATTACCTGTGATTCAAAGCCTGGAAAGAGTGAGCCGCCCCGGATTACGTACCTATGCCAAACCGGAAGATTTTAAACGTGTAAAAAACGGTTTGGGTGTTGCTATTGTATCTACATCCAAAGGGGTGATGACTGATAAAGAAGCGAAGGCACAGAATGTAGGTGGGGAAGTGTTGTGTAATATTTACTAAGTAGCAAGTAGTGAGTAGAAGGAAGGCTTTATCTTGATACCTGATACTAATATCCTGATACAAAAAAATTAAATTAAAGCGACTATGTCAAGAATAGGAAAAAAACCGGTAGAAATTCCAAGCGGCGTTACAGTAGCTGTAAGTGCTGAAGGCGTGGTTACCGTAAAAGGCCCCAAAGGTGAATTGAAACAATCGGTTGACCGGGATATTAAAATAGAAGTGAAAGATGGCAACGTGGATGTGATCCGCCCTACTGATCAGATCCGCCATCGTGCCATGCACGGATTGTATCGTTCTTTGATCAGCAATATGGTGAAAGGGGTAACAGAAGGTTATACAAAAAAACTGGAATTGGTAGGTGTGGGTTTCAAAGCATCCAACCAGGGAAATCTTTTAGACCTGGCGCTTGGATATTCGCACAATATCGTATTTGAAATTCCAAAAGAATTGAAAGTTACCACATCACAGGAGAAAGGACAAAACCCGATGATCAGTTTTGAAAGTATTGACAAACAGTTAATCGGGCAGGTTTGTGCAAAGATCAGGGGTTTACGTAAGCCGGAACCATACAAGGGCAAGGGTGTGAAATTTGCAGGCGAAGTATTAAGAAGAAAAGCGGGTAAGGCAGCAGGTAAATAAGTTTAAAACGTTCAATAGGTTTAAAAGGTTTCACGCCTCTTAAACCTCTTAAACCTCTTAAACTTCTTAAACCTTTTGAACCTTTTGAACCTTTTGAACATCAACTAATTCTCCGGCAGTATCGGAGAAAAAAATAAAAGAATATGAACAACAAATCGAGCGCAAGAGTTAAAATAAAATATCGCATCCGTAAAAAGATCAGCGGTATTGCTGCAAAACCAAGATTGAGTGTTTTCAGAAGTAACAGTGATATCTATGCGCAGTTAATTGATGACAACAACGGCGTTACGCTTGCAGCGGCATCTTCCAGGGAAAAAGATATCCAGGCGCAAAAGGCACCTAAGATCGCAAAAAGCAAATTGGTAGGTGCTGCTATTGCCCGGAAAGCAGGGGAACTAGGAATAAAAACAGTAGTATTTGACCGTGGTGGTTATATCTATCATGGACGCGTAAAGGCAGTTGCAGAAGGTGCAAGGGAAGGCGGATTAATTTTTTAATTACTAAATTTCTAATCAGATTAATACATGGCAAATTTAATTGTAAACAAAGTAAAAGCCGGTGACCTTGAGTTGAAAGACAAAGTTGTTGCCATAAACCGTGTAGTAAAAACAACCAAGGGTGGTCGCGCCTTTAGTTTTTCTGCATTAGTTGTAGTGGGTAACGAAGCCGGGGTGGTAGGCCATGGTTTGGGAAAAGCAAAGGAAGTGCAGGAAGCCATTACAAAAGGAATTGAAGATGCTAAAAAGAACCTGATAAGAATTCCTTTGATGCATGGTACCATTCCACACGACCAGTTGAGTAAGGAAGGTGCTGCAAAAGTTTATATCAAACCCGCTGCACATGGTACGGGTGTAATCGCAGGAGGCAGTATGAGAGCCGTGCTGGAAGCAGCAGGTATTACGGATGTGCTGGCAAAGAACCTGGGTTCGGCCAATCCGCATAACGTGGTAAAAGCTACATTTAAAGCTTTGGCAACCTTACGGGAACCCATCGCTGTTGCAAAAACCCGTGGCATTTCTTTGAAGAAAGTATTTAATGGATAATAAATCAGTTGGCAGTCATTAGTTGGCAGTCGGCAGTCAAAATACAATTGGAATGAAAAAAATTAAAGTAACACAGGTTAAAAGTGTCATCGACAGATCAGAGCGCCAGAAAAGAACAATGGTGGCATTGGGTTTAAAAAAATTGAATGCATCTGTTGAAGTAGAAGCTACTCCGCAGATATTGGGCATGGTTAATAAAGTGAATCATTTGGTGAAAGTGGAAGAATTATCAAATGTAAAATGATAAATGTAAAATATAGAATGTAAAAGTAGCTGCGTTTTAAAACTTTTACATTTTACATTCTGCATTCAATATTTAAAATTTAAAGCGAGGGGTGATTCCCCGTAAGTACAAAATCAACATACAATGAAATTACATACGCTGATACCTGCGAAAGGCGCAACACACAAAGAAAAACGAATCGGCCGCGGTGAAGCAAGTGGCAAAGGCGGTACGTCTACAAAAGGTAACAAAGGCGGGCAAAGTCGCGCTGGTTACAAAAGCAAGAAGGCACATGAAGGCGGCCAGATGCCGATCCAGCGCCGTGTTCCGAAGCGTGGTTTTAAAAACTTCACCCGTGTGGAGTATAAGGTGTTGAATATTGGCCAGATAGACCAGTTGGCAGAAAAATACAACATTACTGAATTCAGTCTGCAGAATTTATACATCAACGGATTGATCAGCCAGTTCGACAATGTAAAGGTTTTAGGTAATGGCGAACTGAAAGGTAAATTCACTTTTAAAGTGAATGCGGTGAGTGAAAAAGCAAAAGCAGCTATTGAAGCCGCCGGAGGTTCTATCGAGATAGTAAAATAATTTCGCGATATTTGCCCGGCCCACGCTGAGCGGGGCCATTTTAGTTTTGTGCAAAACATTTAAATCGTTTTAATTCTGTGAAGAAGTTCGTTCAAACACTTAAGAATATCTGGAGCATTGAAGAGCTACGTAATAAGATCGTATTTACTTTATTGCTGATATTCATTTATCGCATTGGTTCTTTCATCGTGCTGCCGGGTATTGACCCCAATAAACTGGCCAGCATTGCAGATAGTACCAAATCAGGTATGCTTGGCTTATTGGATGCCTTTGTAGGTGGCGCTTTCCATAAAGCTTCCATTTTTGCATTGGGTATCATGCCATATATCTCCGCTTCCATTTTTATGCAGTTGATGACCATCCTTGTTCCGCAGATGGCGAAGATCCAGAAAGAAGGAGAAAGCGGCAGGAAGAAGATCAACCAATGGACACGTTACCTCACCGTTATTGTTACAGCTTTTCAGGCAGCAGCTTATATTGGTTATTTAAAAAGTAATGCCGAAGCCATCATTCCGGCATACAGTAGTTACTTCTGGTTATCCACGGTTGTGATACTTACAGTAGGAACATTATTTGTTATGTGGCTGGGTGAAAAGATCACAGATAAAGGTTTGGGTAATGGAACATCCATCATCATCATGGTAGGTATCCTCGCCCGTTTGCCCCAGGCTTTCGGACAGGAGTGGACGGCAAGGTCAACAAGAGGTGCAGGTGGTTTGCTGATCATGCTGATAGAAATTGTTTTTCTTATTGCAATTATCCTTGGTATCATTATGCTGGTGCAGGGTACGCGAAAGGTGCCGGTTAACTATGCTAAACAAATTGTTGGGAACAGGCAGTTTGGCGGCGCAAGAAATTTTTTACCCTTAAAAGTAAATGCATCTGGTGTAATGCCGATCATATTTGCCCAGGCGATACTTTTTTTACCCACAGTTTTTTCCGGCTTTAAAGGAGAAGGATGGGCAAGGTATTTCACAGACCATACCAATATTGTGTATATGATCGTGTATTCTTTTTGTGTGATCGCATTTACTTTTTTATATACTGCACTTATATTTAATCCCAAACAAATGGCAGATGAACTGAAACGCAATAATGGTTTCATTCCCGGCGTAAAACCTGGCCAGCCAACTGCTGATTATATCGGAACCATCATGGATAGGATTACGTTACCCGGTGCCGTTTTACTGGCAATGGTAGGGATTCTGCCTGGTATTTTCCAGCTGTTATTTGGTATGCAGCAGGCTTTTGCTACTTTCTTCGGGGGTACTTCGCTGTTGATCATGGTGGGTGTTATTTTAGATACTCTTCAACAAATTGAAACACAGTTACTGATGCGCCAGTATGATGGATTGATGAGCAGCGGAAGGATACAGGGAAGACAGACTGTTGCATCCGGCATTTAAGATCACCCCTACATCTCCACGAGATGGCGGAGACTTCTGAAGAGAATAAATTTTTCAAAGCCCTGACGATAACTGTCGGGGTTTGTTTTAAATTTTTTTACCTGTGATACATTATAAAAGCAACGCGGAAATAGAACTGATGCGGGAAAGCAGTTTGCTGGTGGGTAAAACACTTGCCCTTGTAGCTGCTGCAATAAAACCGGGGATTACTACATTGAATATCAACGGCATTGCCGAACAATTTATTAAAGACAATAATGCGCTGGCTTCTTTTAAGGGATACAACGGTTTCCCCTTTGCCTGCTGTATTTCGGTAAATGATGCGGTAGTGCATGGATTTCCTTCGAGGTATGAATTAAAAGTAGGCGATATCATTTCAGTTGATGTGGGTGTGTTTAAAAATGGTTTTCACGGCGACAGCGCTTATACGTTTGCGATAGGTGAAATTTCCCCAGAGATCAAACAACTGATGCGTGTTACAAAAGCATCTTTGTACAGGGGAATTGAAAAGGCCACACATGGCAACCGCGTCGGGGATATTGCACACGCTATTCAGCAATATACTGAAAAGGAACATGGATATGGCGTAGTAAGGGATCTGGTTGGGCATGGCCTTGGCCGCCACCTGCACGAAGAACCACAGGTACCTAACTTTGGTAAAAGAGGAACGGGTGCCAAATTGAAGGAAGGAATGGTGATTGCTATTGAACCCATGATCAACCTGGGTACAAAAGATGTGTACCATGATAAGGATGGATGGACCATCCGCACTGCTGATGGTAAACCTGCTGCACATTATGAACATGATATCTGTATTCAAAAAGGCAAAGCGGATATTTTATCTTCTTTTGTTGAAATAGAAGCCGCTGAAAAAGCAAATGCAGATCTTTGGTCGGATTATTGATCTGGTATCAAGTATCAAGTATCCAGTATCAAGCAACCGGTTTATGAATAAAAAGCGTTTGATCGTTATCGGTGGAGGTGCCGCGGGTTTTTTTTGTGCAGTGAATGCAGCCAGGCTGAACCCCGCGCTGGAGGTATTGCTGTTAGAGAAGAGCAATAAGCTGTTGCGCAAAGTAAAGGTGAGTGGCGGTGGAAGATGTAACGTTACGCATGCCTGCTTCAGTATTGCTGAAATGATCAAAAAATATCCAAGGGGTGCTGTTTTTTTAAAAAAAGCTTTTCATCATTTTTTTACCACAGATACTATCGCATGGTTCACTGAAAGAGGAGTGGAGTTGAAAACAGAAACCGATGGGCGAATGTTCCCGGTTACGAATTCCTCACAGACCATTATTGATTGTTTGGTGAAAGAAGCCAATACTTATGCTGTGGAAATTATGATGAATGCTGAAGTGAAAGAGTTAGGAGTCATGAGTTCAGAGTTGGGAGTTGACAGTAAAAGGTTCGAACTGCTGTTAGGAAATAATAAGCTGGAGTATGCTGATTTTGTTTGTATCGCCTGCGGCGGATATCCCAGGACGATTCAATATGAATGGCTGACACGAGCGGGGCATCATATTGATGAACCCGTTCCCTCGCTCTTTACTTTTAATGTGCCGGGAAATGCCATCACGGCAATGATGGGAGTATCCGTACAAAGCGCTTTAATAAAAATTGCCGGCACAAAACTTTCTGCCGAAGGGCCATTGTTAATTACGCATTGGGGCATGAGCGGACCTGCTGTATTAAAACTTTCTGCATGGGGAGCCCGCGAGTTAGGGGTTAAGAATTATAAGTTCGGAGTGATAGTAAACTGGATCCCTGACTTTAATGAAAACAGTGTAAGAGAAAAAATGCAACAATTGCGCTTTGATATTGCCACGCAAAAAATCATTAACCGCAATCCGTTTGGTTTGCCTAACCGTTTGTGGGAATATTTGTTGAAACAATCAGGAGTAAAGGACGAATTGCGATGGGCGGATCTTCCGTCCAGGGAACAAAACAAACTCATTAAGAATCTGTGTGCGCAGGAATTTGCAGTTCAGGGTAAAACCACTTTTAAAGAAGAATTTGTAACGGCAGGGGGTATACGAGTGGAAGAAATAGATCACAATACCATGCAAAGTAAAAAAGTACCCCATTTATTTTTTGCAGGTGAGATCATCAATGTGGATGGCATAACCGGTGGATTTAATTTTCAAAACGCGTGGACTACCGGGTGGATAGCGGCGAGAGGGATAGGGATGATGGTTTAGGGTTTAGAAGGTTTAGTTAGTTGCTTAATCTTCACTTCAATACTAAACTTTCTAAACCTTCTAAACTCTAAACCTTCTAAACTCTAAACCTTCTAAACTCTAAACCTTCTAAACTCTAAACCTTCTAAACTCTAAACATCCTAAACCATTCTTTCACAAACTCTTCACTTCTCAATTTCTTTACCAACTGCATTTCAGTTACTTTTGCCGGAGCCATAACAGTATGAAGAAAATTGACCGTTACATACTATCAAAATACTTCACCAGTTTCTTTTATTGCCTGCTACTTTTTACGCTGATTGTGGTGGTGGTTGATATCAGCGAAAAAACAGATGATTTTGTAAAATCAAAATTACCCGTCTGGAGAATCATCACGGACTATTATTTTGGTTTTGTACCCCGTATTGATGCGATGTTATTTCCTCTTTTTGTTTTTATTTCGGTGATTTTTTTTACGGCTAAAATGGCCACAAGATCAGAAGTGATTGCCATACTCAGCAGCGCCGTAAGCTTTCGCCGTTTTTTGCTGCCGTATATAGTGGGAGGTATATTCCTGTCGGGATTGCTGTGGATCGGCTACCAGTACGTAGTGCCAAATGCCAACAAGAAGTGGGGCGATTTTGAAGCGAAATACATCGATCCTAATTTTGGAAATAATAACGGCAACACTACCTACAAACAAAACCTGTATTTCCGTATCGATTACAATTTCGGTACCGATTCCACAACGTATGCGGGTATACGCGGATACGACACCATATCGAAGACAGGTAACGGATTTTTTGTACAGCGTTTTTTAAATAATAAATTAACGTATAACCTTCATGCTGAAAGTTTTGGCTGGGATAGTTTAAGCCGCAAATGGAAGTTGCAAAATGTAGTGGAACGAAATCTTGATAGCCTTTCGGAACGTGTCAAACGTACACCGTCTTTACTGTTGAATTATAATTTTAAACCAAGAGACCTGCGAAAGGATGAATACCTTAAAGACCAGATGCCTACACCTGAATTAAACGAATTTATAAAACTGGAACGCCTCAGGGGTTCTGAAATGTTAAATACATTGTTGGTGGAGCGGTATAACCGGGATGCCATACCCGTTTCTGTGATCATCCTGACTATTATCGGTGCGGTGCTGGCATCCCGAAGAATACGTGGTGGAAGTGGGTTTCATCTTGCCACGGGAGTACTGATCAGTGTAATGTATATCCTGTTCGGCCGTTTTTCTGTTGTATTTGCCACTAAGGGAAATTTTACTCCTTTCCTTGCATCCTGGACACCGAATATCTTCTTTGGGCTCCTTGCATTTTATCTGTACAAAAAAGCGCCGAAATAATGCGGTCACAGATTTCATAGATTTTCACAATTATTTTGCTGTTTTTCTTTTCCGTATTAACCCATGTAATCTGTGGAACCATTTTACCGCAGGCGGATAAAAAAATAACTGCATTATTCCTTATCCTGTTTAAACTTTCTTTTAAATCTTTTGTTTTAGCCACTGATGCATCGTAATTTTAGCATCTGTTCCGGTGATGTTGCATTGAACAGATCCGGGATAGCAATTTCAATAATTTATAATAAAGAATGTATGGGTATTATTAAAGACAGATTCAAAGAAAAGTCAGATGCTGTTGCTTTGGAGATCAAAGAACTATTGGCAGCACATGGGGATAAAAAAATAGGCGAAGTAACCTTAAGCCAGGTGTACCAAGGAATGCGCGGTATTACCGGGCTGGTATCCGAAACTTCCCTTTTAGATGCACAGGATGGCATCCGTTTCCGTGGTTACTCCATTCCTGAGTTAAGAGAAAAACTTCCCAAGGCAATAAATGGTTCAGAACCTTTGCCTGAGGGTTTATTTTACCTGATGCTCGTAGCAGAATTACCTTCTGAAGAAGATGTACATCATTTAAGCAGTGTATGGCAACGCAGGAGCCATGTTCCCAACCATGTTTTTGCAACAATTGAAGCTTTACCTGTGAGTACGCACCCGATGACACAGTTCGTGGTAGCCATCATGAGCTTACAAACCGAAAGCCAGTTTGCAAAACGTTATGCCAAAGGCATGAATAAAAAAGATTACTGGGATGCGGTTTTTGATGATTCTATGGATCTTATAGCACGCCTGCCCAGGATTGCAGCGTATATCTATCGCCGTAAGTATAAGAACGGAGAGCACATTCAGCCCAATGGCCTGCTGGACTGGTCAGGCAATTTTGCCCACATGATGGGCTATGAAGACGAAGGCTTTCATGAACTCATGCGCTTATACATGACCATACATGCCGATCATGAAGGCGGTAATGTATCTGCACATACCACGCACCTGGTAGGTTCTGCATTAAGTGATCCTTATTTAAGTTTTGCCGCCGGAATGAATGGCCTGGCAGGGCCCCTGCACGGGTTGGCAAACCAGGAAGTAATAAAATGGATATTTGAATTAAGGGAACAGATAGGCACTGAAGCTCCCACGAAGCTGCAGATCGAAGAATACGTTAAAAAAACATTAAGCGAAGGGAAAGTAGTTCCGGGATATGGGCATGCCGTATTAAGAAAAACAGACCCCCGGTTCACTGCGCAAATGGAATTTGGTAAAAAGCACATGCCAGACGACCCGCTTGTACAAACTGTCTGGAACATTTACGAGGCTGTTCCGCCGATCCTTCAATCCATAGCAAAAATAAAAAATCCGTGGCCAAATGTGGATGCACACAGTGGTGCTTTATTAGTGCATTATGGCATGGTGGAATACGAATTTTATACCGTGTTATTTGGCGTATCAAGAGCATTAGGGGTATTGGCAAGTCTTTGCTGGGACAGGGCCCTGGGCTTTCCGCTGGAAAGGCCAAAATCAGTAACTACACAATTGGTAAAAGACTGGCTGAACGGTAAAGAAGAAATTTGGGGAGATTAAAAACGCAATTGTGACCAGATTATAGCCCGGAAATTTTTTTCCGGGTTTTTTCGTTAATTTGGGGCCTTAAAATCAAAATCATTGAAATGAAAAGAATTGTATTTGTATCCGTAACCGCCCTATTGTGTTTGGTAGTTTATTCGCAGCCGAATAAGAATGTGCCGTCGCCTTCAAAAACTAATGAGCATTTAAAGGTTTTTAACCAGGCTGTCATCAGTGGCGACCTTAACAGCAGTATCATTGCGTTGAATTATTATATTGCCGAACAAGGTGTAAATACTCCCTATGCCGATACTTTAGCCATGTTGTACATGCAGCAGGGGGGCTATCCGCAATGTTATTATTGGGCAGATAAGAGATTACTGACTAAGCCTGAAGACAATGGATTACTGGAAATGAAAGGAATTTGTTTGGATAAATTGCAACATCCAAAAGAAGCCATAGTTATTTTTGAAAAATTATATGGAAAAACCCAAAGCCCATTTCATGCCTATAAGCTGATGGAGTTGCAATACAGCATCAAACGGTTGGCAGAATGTGTAGCTACGGCGAACAGCGCTGAAAAACTGCAATACAAACCCGATTATGTAATGAGTTATAATGTAGGCGACCAGACAGGAAGAACCTACCTGCAGGCAGGGGTATATAATATTCATGCATTGGCTTTATATGACCTTGATCAAAAAGCGGAAGCCAAAGTTTATTTTGCAAAAGCCCTGGCTATAGACAGCAATTTTGTTTTGGCACGCCAAAACCTGGAAGCCGTTATCGCTGCGGAAAAAACGCCTGGCAATAAAGTAAATTCAAACAACCCCAACCCGCTCACCAATCCGGCAAATAAGCAAAATTAAAATTGATTTTGAAGCGAGGGATGCTGCAGGTATATTTGCAATCCTTTTTGGGGGTAGTTCAGTTGGTTGGAGCATCCCGAAAGCATTCGGGAAAGTCGTTGTTAATAAATTTTAGAGAATAAAAAAAGGGGGGTTAGCTCAGTTGGCTAGAGCGCTTGCATGGCATGCAAGAGGTCGTCGGTTCGACCCCGATACTCTCCACAGTACCGGTGTACGTCAAATTTTTGAACAGTACATCGGTTTTTTGTTTCCTGAAACCATTGTCTGCATTCATTATCAGAAGAATGGCCTTGTTTATATTTGCGGTTCGACATTTTTCTTTAGAAAAAATAAGATTACCGGGAAAAGTCGAACCAATTAATTTTCTTCTATCCTCGATATCTGCTTTAGAATAGTATTCCCCCATATTACTTAACAGATCGAGCCCTTTTTTCAGGTACCGACTGTAGTCCGAACCAGTATCCTTGCATGCTGTTAATTCGGCTCTTAAGGATGTAATCATATTTTTATACCGATTTATACTGTTGTTAAAGGTCGAAACATCTATCCTGCTATCAGCCAGGTTGTCCTCAGTATTCCTTATCCTTAATTCAATTTGCCTGATTTCATCTTCAATCTTATCTGGTGACCTTTTTTTAGAAACTTTGCCATTAAGTAGTTTCTTTAAAATACTATCATATAGAATTTTTGGATTTTTCTTAATTGATATTTCATGTAAAATTTTTTCAACTATTCTATGCACTTCATCTGCCCTGACCCTTACCATTCCACAATAATTACAATGATAATAATAATGCTGTTCACCTGACCTGCTTCTTGAGGCACTACCGGTTAAATGATGGCCACAGTTATCACAATCCAATAATCCCCTTAATGCCAGTTCCTCCTTAAAGCTTTTGGCATCTACTTTCTTTTTTGCTCTTATATTTCCGGCCAATATATTCTGTACTTTCTCAAATAGCTCTGTTGTAATAGTAGGTTCGTGTAGCCCTTTTACATAATACCCCTCATTCTTAGGTTTGCCCGGTACATAGATTTGCCCAACATAAACCCTATTTCTTATCATTGAAGAAAAGGAGGAATCGTTAAAATAAAATCCCTTTTTCTTCAGTCTATGAATTATTTCTGACTGGAGTTCTCCATTGGAAAGACTAACAAAGATTTTCTTTACTATATCACTTTTTTCATTCGGAACAATTACTGGCTTCTCTGAGCCATTTCTAGACGTTTTATAGCCATACGGGGGCGACCCAAGCCATCTACCAGCAGCTTTAGCTGCCCTAACGCCCTCAGTGATCTTAATAGACCTCCTGCGATTATCAATGTCCGGGAGGGCCAGGTATACGCTAAGGATCAACAGGTTTTCAGGCACCGATAAGTCTAAAGGCTGTTCAATGGCTTGTACTTCGATTCCGTAATTTTTCAATCTACTGATCATAGCATATGATTCGGAAACATTCCTTGAAAACCTGTCCCAGGTTACAACAAGCAGCAAGTCAACTTTATTCTTGTTTTTAGAAACAAATTGAAGAAATTTTTTAAACTCAGGCCTGTTAAAATCTTTTGCAGAATGATCCTCTTTAAAAACATTGATCACTTCAATATTCTCTTTAAGGCTGTGGGCCTGTAATTTTTCTACCTGTATATCGAGACTATAACCTTTTGACTGTTCATCAGAACTAACCCTGGACATTAGAATTGCTCTCTTCATAATTGTTTGTTTTTGAATAATGAGATATTGATAATTCAGCCATTTCCTTTAAAAAATAATAAATTATCTCTATCTCTTCATCTGTATATTTTTCTCCATCCTGTTCCAAAATGTTTCGAGATTTTTGGAGCTCAGAAGCATTCAGGTTTCTTACAGGAATATCTGCTTTTGATGTTGTTAAATTACTTTGAGACTTTGCTTTTACATAATTTTCATTTTTCATTTATAGCCCTTAATAGCATACCTGCATTTATACAGAATATGCCAGGGTATTACCATTGGCCTGGTTTAAACAGAACCTTATATTTTTTTTCTTGTTTTTTTAAATGACAGAGATTCTTTATCTATTGTTTCAATCGTGATCCGTTCGTAATTGGTTAATCCCAATATTTTTCTTACTTCTTCTGCTTCCTTTTTTGTAAGTACACCTGTTTTGGAGCTTTCAATCCAGCGTGTTTGCTGATTATTATTATATATTACTATTTCCTTTACATTTTTTTGACGCATTTCCCGGATTACTTTTATTTCATCATCATTCAACAATTGTGGCTTTAATAGCATTCCAATTTCTTTATCATCAATAAATTCTTCCAGATATTTATTTATATTTAAAGTGATAAAGGGAGTAGAGGCTATTGGAATAATGCTTTTATGCCCTATATAATTATCACCTACATATTCAGATACCTGGCCATCAAAGGAGATATGGATTTTTCCGGCTTTTCTTGAAACAATTGAGGCATTTAAAAGCATATTTAGATAGTTTACATTAAATTCTAATGAAAGTTTGTCATTCATCAGAGAGTATTGCAATGTTGCTAAGAGGGATTTATCATCTAAACTTAATGTTCTCCATGGTCCCTTACGATAAACCTGTTCAATATTAAACTCTATATTTCTCTTCCATAATTCAATTTCTTTTGCATCATTAAAAAAATAGCTACAAATCAATTTTAGCATTTCTAAAGGATAATTTATTTGCTTGAGATCATCTAATATTCTAACCCAAACCATTTGACCAAAACTGAATTTTGACCACTTTCCGGCGCCTAAGAAAGGTAATAGGCCATTTCTTCTCCAAAATGGTAATATCTTTTTAAATGATTCACCCCTGTAATCGAGAAGGTCCAATATTGGCACAATGGGCTCAAATAGAAACTTTTGGAATTCTCTAAGAGATGCTAAATCTGTTTTATTGCTATTTATTTGCTCGGGCATATGGGAGGTTTATAATTGGTAAGCTAAAATACAAATTTTGTTTGAATTGACAAATATTTATAACTTTATAAAAAATAGGTTTCTAAAACATAATAAATAAAATATTATTATTCATAATATGAAAATTGAAAATTATAATTACACCTACAGTTGGCGGCAGTTATTCAGGACTTGCCGCCCCTATGGCACTTGGAAGAGCATTGAAAAAAGTGCTGATTATTGATGACAGAAAACCTTTATTTCCTGAATAACTCTAATATCATTCATAATTTCGTTCGAACTCAATCCTGTTAGGACTGCGAAGAATAAATCAAAATTAAAAAGTCAAAACCAAAAAGTAGAGGCCGTATATTCCAAGCACCTCAAAGTTTTGGTTTTGACTTTTTAATTAATATTGAAATCCGCTAAGTGCCTTAAATCAGTTAATATCTGTTCGGGTTCTGGCAAGTTAGGGTTATGAAGAAGGAGCAATCGGTGTTGGCTGCCTTTTTTGTGTAAGAAATGTTGCCGATAGCGAAAAAAAAATGGTCAATTGTTTTGTATTTTTATCGCCGGAAATAACATTACCCTAAACGGCAAATTCATGCGGACATTATTACAAAAAATTTCTTTGCTATTTTCAAGCTGCCTGGTAGGCCTTATTACAACGGCGCAATTCAACAATCCTAACGGCCAGCCTCCCAAGGTAACGCCGATCCAACCGGTTCAAA